>OMGP01001322.1_pt1 | contig 20835 bp, 17 predicted proteins | sample 1646091 | NCBI WGS metagenome assembly OMGP01 (sample SAMN05578580, study PRJEB25193) | human gut metagenome | biome: Human Microbiome; feature: human-associated habitat; material: feces | host: Homo sapiens | place: USA:Birmingham | reverse complement strand
GTAGTCGAACACTTCTGCATACTCTTTCTGTTCCGCGGATACCATTTGCAGATAGTCTTCCATATGAAGTTGTCTGTTCTTGAATCTACTTTCAGTTACATTCATTAGCTTGTATCTCCTAAAGTTCAGTCCTTCACATCATGTTTGCAACCACAATGTTACTATGACCTCTGCTGACTTCTCGCCATTCGTTGTTACTGCAAGTTTCATACTCTGTTTTCACTTGCTGACGAGACCTCCCTAGGTACCACACGTTTCTTTCTCTCCATATATCTGCCACATTTACTCCAGTTAGCTCCGAGTAGTTATTGGATTTTAGTTTGTTGTGCAACCTTATCCCTAACTGCAGCCTGATGTGATTTCTGTTCGTCAGACCGGAGATTTGCCTCCACCTTCCTTCAGACTCCACCTCACGATGGACGCCCTTGGTCTTGGCTATATCCTTCCCACTACTAGGGCGGATTTGGGACTTTCACCCTTGAGAAACGTGTGCCGCTAGGCACACACAAAAAACAGCAACCCAGGCTTCATTGCTTAAGTTGCTGTTTTTTTATGTTTTCTTTGTGTGGTCTTATTTACCAGACCAATATTCTGATTGGACTACTATACAAGACCAAAGGCATGATTTTTGGTCTTGTATACTGTTCCATTTTATATTTTGGACTGCTTTACAGAACCATAACAGTCGATAAATGGACTTGTATAGAAGTCCATAAAATACCAACGACGAGCAGATGTTTTGTTCTGATCATCCGGGCACCATATCCTATCATGTGTAAGGAACCCTTCCGGATAAGAAAAAAGTCACGAAAAATATTCATTTTCTTTATATCCAAAAAAACATCCTCAGACGCATTTTTTCAGTCAAATGGACAATTCCATGTCTAACCAGTTTCCGTGCATCTGAGGGTAGTTTTTGATGGGTATCCAAACGTATTTAAACCACAAAAGCAAGAAAATGGCGGTTCACCTTATAGTGGGCTGCCATTTCTTATCAAGTGCTTCTTAACTTCGAAAAACCTTTTACTACAATGGTCGTCCAATAAATTTATCACCATTTTTGTGCACTAAATGTGTTGGCTCGTCAGAAGACCAGATTTCGGTATCCCATGCGACCTCTTTGTAGTGCTTCAGCATTTTTGATGTAGTATCAAAAGCTGTGATAAATGCTGCTTCCGTACCATCCTCGCAATGACATAACCTTTTTAAATTATTTACACGATCTATTGTAAACGGGCCTGTAGAATGATAAGCTTCAATAAATATTATACGTTTTTCCTGTTCATCATAAAGGATAATATCCGGCAGACTCCCTGATTTTGATAAAACTTGTATACCAAGCTCTTCCAGCCTCTCATTCTTTTGCCACAAATCTCGGTCAGCGGCATCTCCAATATAAAGAAGTTCTGGTTTACCTTTGGAAACGAGTGGAATCAGATCTTGAAGAATTTTCATCTGAAGTTTGTTATGCGCCGATTTCTTTAATGATATCTGCATACCCTCGTAATCCATAATATAATTTCTCTCTACCTTCTTAGTCTGCTTTAAATATTCTGCATACGAGATATGAGTCTCATTATAATCTGTCAGTCGTTCATTCCACTGTTCTGTGTCATAACTACGAAGCAATGCTGCAAAATATGATGAAAAACGATAGGAATTATCCTTGTCATTGGTTGCAAGCCCAGCTTTTGGCTCTAAGATTCCTGCACTAATCCATGGTTTAATGGTACCTTTACGAAATGTCTCCCTGGAGTTTTCTGCATAAGGACACGTATCAAGTCCTGCTTTGTTTGGAAAATACGTATTTATAAATTCAACAATATGATGTGTTCCATGATAAGACTCAGACGCATTTCTCCATTTTTGTCCGGGATACATCTCTGCCAAAGCGGCAAGTGTCATTACACTCCTCGGATTTGTCAATGTATCAGGCATTCCGATGCTCTCTAATATATTTAAAGCGTCATTCAGACAATCATACTCGTAATATTTTACTTTTCGCTTCATGTCATGCCCTCCTTTTCAGTGGTAACTTGTTTATTTCACTTGCATTCACCTGTGTGCTACCATTTATCATGCGATAATAAGCATCGTATTCATCTGACATAAGAAGTGCGTTTATCCATTCAACTTCCTCAGTAGACAACGGACTGCCATCAACATGTACCAGATAATTGACGTGATTTTCTACAGATATATATCGATTTTCATCTGTTTTATAGTACACACAGGATTGTAATCGCCTTCGTTCTTCTTTCGCAGACATTCTCCTTACGAATACGGTATTCATGTCCGACAATACCAGGCTTTTTTCCGTCGCATTTATATATTGTGCCTTGTTCGTCTCAGCAGGAAATACACATTTTCCTTCTATGATATTAGCAGTTCGATACATTGGAACATATCCTTCTTTTTCATTGACAGACAACGCATTCTTATTCCTAAACTCGACTACTGGCCCTGTTTTAAAACAATAACCAAGACTTTCAAAAGTATCTGTGATAGATGCCATTCGGTTAATAACCTGTAAGTCTTCTGTCGATGACGGAAGCAACAAGTACTCATCTAATCCGATTCCTTTCATAATTTTCGGATCAACCACCATTGGAATTGTATTATCAATATCACCACTTGAGGCAGTAATATTTATCTTCGATATCTGTGAATGATTCTTCGTTCCAACCGTTATTAGTGTTTCTTGAAGGACATCTTCACCACCAAATACTTTATTTCTGTCTTCAAATAATAATAAGTCTGTCAGATTCAAATTTTTGAGCAAAAATTTTCTTGCAATCTTATAATATTTGCCTGATGTCCAGGAACGTGGGGTGATAAAAACAAATTTTCCTCCTGTCCTTAAGTTGTTGACCGCTTTGCACATGAATAACGCATACAGATTCGGTTGTCCATAAATATATTCACTCATGCAAACCGATTCCAACGAATCTTTCCTTATCTTTTTGTATGGCGGATTGCAAATCACAATATCATAGATATCATTTACATCATCGGTTATATAATTAACCTCTGATATAGATATATTTATTTTTCCATTGTGTAATGATGTATACGCTTCAATAAGCCTTACTGTCTCATACAATACGGGAAGAACATCCGGATCATTCTCTATAAAATGGACTGAAAATGATTTGCATAATCCAAAATCAATACAGTGTTTAACAACTGCTGCAGTGAGTAATCCGTTTCCAGCACCTGGTTCTAAAATAGAAAGATGTTCTGCATTGATAGATGCCTTTCCTGCCATAAAGTTTGCAATTGAGAGCGGAGTAAAAAATTGACCCTTATCTTTTCGAATACCTTTCCTATGCGTCGATGTATAATTTTCTGTATTATTCAAAATTTCGTTTAACATAAACATATACCTCGCTCTCCTTATTATAACAGTTTGTTTCGCTATTGTTAAGGACAAAAAAATTATCAGTTCTTGACTTCTCAAATACATCCCAAACCAGAAACATCAATATATTCCTAATTCATATCCTAATTCACTCGATTTATCTTTTCCCTTCAAATGCTTCCAGTACTTTATCCCAGTGTTTATATTCGGATACTTTTTTAAACTCCTTCACATAAATTTCGAGCCACTCTTCTTCTTTTGCCTGAGGAAAGAAATATCCATAGAAACCATCTCCCGGCATATCATTTTCTTTATTTATCACAACTGCGGATAATAATGGCAACCCATTTTCTTTACATGCATTAGAGATACGTCCTAATGGATCATTCAGATTGATCGACTCAATTGGAATTGTCATTTTTTTCGCCAAATCACTATAGTAAATGGTGTTCCCCGTTGAAATAAAGTGTCTTAGCAGCGCTACTGCCGTATCGATGGTCAAATCATCATAACACTCATCTGTTAGTACAAATTCAAATCTTTCCCTTAATTTAGGTAACCTTGTCTTCACGATCATTTCTGTACATAACCTCCGTTTCTTATTTTCTGCTATTGTAGCACACCTTTAAGATTTTGAAAAATAAACACATTTCATTAAAAAGACGCCAGTACAAAGACCAGCGCCCCAATATTACTCCAGATATTTTATATAATAGTCATTACCAACGGAAACGATTTCCACTTTCTGGCCGACGGAATCAATATAATGGTCCATTGCAGCCGTGCAGTTATCCAATAATACCCGCTCATCACACTGTTTCTTAAACAATTGATGCTCTGTAACAAATGGCTCCTTTTTTCGGGTATGATGCGTTAAGAACATATCATTGACCGTTTTATACATTCTCGGAGAATGTGAAGAGTAAACCCTACTCTTCCCTTTTGCCTGGAACCAGCCAACTAATAGTTCTGCTCCAGCCGCTACCGTCTTTTCTCCAGCATTTGTTTCATTTAAAGAGATGACCGTATCCAGATACTTTGAGCACCAGTCCATTGCTTTTACATAAAGATCTCTATATGCTGCATTGATCTCGTCTATTTCCTCCTTGAAAATCTTCAGTTCATCCGGATCATTGATATTTCGGAGTTCGATAGCTGTCAATTTAGAGGCATTCACAATACATACGGCATAATAGTAAAGCAGCAGATTCTGATGGATCTTATCCATTGCTTCTTTTACTTCACTGACAGAATCACGTTCTTTATGTATTTTCATGACCTCAGCAATCTCTCTGCGGTACAGTCCGATACTTTCGCCTGCAACCTTCTCAATGTTTTTCAACTCGACCATCGTATCACTTACACGCTCCGGCGTACGGATATAATCCATGTGCCGTATCACCGACTTTATGGAATTAAAAGCATTTTCTAATTCTCCCTGCTGCTTATGATCCAGGTATTTTTTTGTTTCGGAAATATCAGCCTTAATCCTTATCAGCTCATCGTTGATCTGCTTCATAAAATACTGTGATGTCACAATGGAAAGTCCATCAAACACCGTCGGAATCGTCTGCTTTGAAAAAACAAGCACTTCGTCATTGATTTTGAAGCGTGCTTGACCTGCAAGAATATTTGTCTCATTGTCCAAAGCAGCCCCAATAAACAATTCAGGATTATTTTTTATGTTGGCAAGGTGTCTCTCAGGATCCAGAATGCACTTATAAGAACCTGCTATTGCTTCATTAAATTTCTGTGTTGCTTCTTTTTTTACGTCAGATATCGAAAGCGCATGTGATATCTCACGGAAAAGAGGATCCAGACCGGCTACTTCTTTCTTTACTTTTTGATATCCTTCTACTTCCAGTTCTTCTCCTGTCAAGTCATTGATAGAAACACCGGTAATCCCTATTTTCTCAAAGAAGCTTCTTATTTCTGTTCCATTATTTGTTGTTACGTCGTTCGTTTCACCCATATGCTTCTTCTCCTTTCCAGAATCCTATGCTTGTTATGAGTCCATTATACATCCTCGTCGACATACAATACATACCTATGTCACAGAAATAAGCACCTTTATTTCTCTTATCATGTGGAAAAATCTGAATTGACGCATCCGCTCCGGCCATGCTATCATAACAAAAAGGAAAGCCAGTAAACCGGCCTTCCCTCAAAGTGACATATATAATTATGCAGTGGCCGTCACTATGGCAGTAGTGGCGGTCCTTTTCTATCTGATTCTCAAACAGAAATCCTCCGGATTATCCTTCATATTCGATGTGGTATTGAAATCTTCCGCTGTATATTCGAAAGAAAACAGCTTTTTCCCATCCATCTGACTCTGTTTATCTTTAAATACATCTGCAGTCAGTCTGACTGGATAATCTCGTTCCTCCCAGCAAAACTTGATCGTATGGAAATCATCTTCAATGAACTTCTCAATAATCTCCCAGGCACAGGCTTCCTCATCCTCTACCGTTTCCCGATTCACGACAACATCAATACCAATCTCCGATGCACCATCGTATAAGATAAGGAGGCTGCTGACCGCATCCATACCTTCCACTGTTTCTTCCCCTTTGGCACAACCGGCACACAGAAGTATCAGAAACAACACCGTTAAAACCTTTCTCACTTGCTCTCTCTCCTTAGTTGTTATATCGCATCTTCCCCGTAACAGGCACGTATCTTTTCACATAGTTCCTGCCATAAAATCTCCTGCTCCTCCGATGTCAGTTCCGGCAGTTCGATATCCGCGTTCTCAACTTCTTTCAGAAGCTCGTCTGTATAGTTGCACATGAATTCTGGATATTCTGATAGCATCTGGAAAAAGAGTTCTTCTGCATCTGTCCCTATCTCTGTACAACGGTCCAAGATACTGTCATAAATCTCCTGTGTCATAGGTATCTGTCCATCTATGGCCAGGTTTTGTTCCTCCGTAAGCCCAAAAACTTCCACCAAAAAGTTATTGATCCCCTTTAATTCCTGCTCTGTAAATCTTCTTTCCATGGCGCCTCTCCTTTTGTGCGGTTAACCTACAGCGAATCTTAATATTTGATATGAATATTATAGTATATTGTGATTATCTCCACAATATTGTTTTGGAAAAGGAACTTCTATAATTGAATTATCATAAAAAGAAACGGACGTGATCACAATTATAGATTTCTCACCTCTGTGGCAGACCATGCAGGAGAAGAACGTCACCCAGTACCAGCTCCTGAAGCAAGGGATTGATAACAAGACTCTTGATTCCCTTAAGAAAAACAAAAACATTACGCTTGTCACATTAGAAAAAATCTGCCGTATCCTGGACTGCGAGCCAGGTGATGTCGTAAGATTTCACGATTAATAGCTGTTGGAAAAAGAAGATCGATCTTATCCAACAGCTTATTTTTTATGAAATACTTTCCTCTTTACGAAGTTCTCTCTTATAACGATAATACGTGTTTCTGGAAACACCTGCCAGCTTCATTACTTCTGAATCTGAACAGCTTCCTCCAAAGTCTTTTGAGTGCTTCAGGATGAGCTGTTTCGCTTCTGTTTCCTTTTTGGTAACATACTTTTTTCCTTTTACCCGGCCAATCTGCTGTCCATTCATGGCAGCAACCCGTATCCCTTCGGAGGTCCGGCGCTGAAGGTCTTTCACTTCCTTCTCAGACTGCTCGAAAGCAATCTGGATCTGTTTCTTTGCCAGTATCATCAGATACTCGGATACCGCAGACAAAATAATATCAACATCCGTTCCCGTCAGCGGGATCTTATTTTCCAATGCTGAACGGTATATCTCCGTATTGATGTGCGGTTCTTTCAGGAATCGAAGTTCTATCCCTGCCCGGAACATCTCCTCATACATCCGGAATCCTTCCTCCGCATTACGGGACATCCTGGATACCGAGTCAAACACGATTATAATCTTTCTGCCTGCATCCGCCCGTTTCATAACTCTGGCGTACAACTTGTTCCACTCTTCTCTTCCTTCAATCTTCGTCCCAGTATAATGCTCCGTAACGATCACAGCATCCGGATATTCCGCTTTGATGTTCCGGACCTGGCGTTCAATTTTCTGTTTTGCTGTGCTCACACGGCAATAACCATAGATTTCATATGCATCCATACCCAAATAAACCCTCCTTTTCTTTGGTACTGTTAAGCCCGTCTATTATATCTCTCCATAGATTCAATTTTGGTACTGATATTCCATAGGCTTATTTTACTACTATTCTATATGTCAGAAAACAGGATATTTCCGGATTTCCCATACAGCGTTCCAGAAGAATCGGAACATCATCCGATTTTTAAGCAAAAAAAAGAGCCCCGCCGAAGCAAGAGCCCTTCTTTGTTTATTTACTTGTCGCAATAGCAGCTTATACAGCCATATTGTTGCGTTTTCTGCGTCTCAGCGTTTCATAGATTCCGTATCCAGCGATTCCAGCCAATCCAAGGAGTGTCAGGAGAAGCGCTGTGTTGGAACCTGTACTCGGAAGTACCGGCATCGGTGCTGTATTCGTGAATGTGATGACCACATCCTCATACAGGTCTACCGTTTCCTTCGCTGTACTCAAAGTTTTGTTGCGGAAGAAGTTTTCATCCTTCACTTTTACAACCGTATCCAGAATACCATCTGCGTCGTTGTTGTCTGTGATCTCATAAGATGCGATGTACTTCTCGTCTCCAGCCTCAGTCACTTTATAAGTTGCACCTTCCGGAAGCCCCATGATCTCATAGGAATCATTTGCTTTCATGGTCCAGTTAAGAGTCGCATTTCCGTTTGCGTCAGCTGTAAAATCAATTGTCTCGGTTGTTGTATGACCTCCCACCACGAGTGGTTCAGAAGGGTCCAAGAACGAAAGTTGACCTATGAAAGAACCGTCATCATACAGAAAAATCTCATTCCATTCTGGATCAATTACAAGCATGTTTCCAACAAATGTTCCCTCCTGACTAACATCCTGACCCATGTAAGTTCCTTCAATAGATATTTTAATCTCAAGTTTTTTAACTCCATCTACTTCAATCGCTGAAAAGTTGTATGTACATGTAGCTGTATCAACAACTCCTGTATCTACAATTATCGGCGGATGCACAACTTGGCCATCAAGAATTTCGATAGCTTCGTCTGAAAGCACTTTAGATTCCTCATCTACACCATCAACTGCTGAGTGCTCATAGAAATCAAAGACTGTAGTAGCGTTTTCTGCAGGAGCCACTTTTTTCTTGGCTGTATATTCCTTACCTGCCTCAAGACCTGTGAGCACTGCTTCATAACTGAACTGGTCTGTTTCATCAGAAAGTGTACCTTCGACATTTTTTGTAACCATTACGTTCATGCCAGCATCTTTCTTGTTAGTAAAACGATAACTGATCATACTTCCAGCTGTAAGTGTTTCCATACCAGTTGAAAGATCCTGATCCGGAGTTTCCTGTCTTCCGCTGTCAGATACCGTGTATTCATTACCTTTTGTAACTGCATAAGAAGGAATATAGCTGTTTCCAACCTCCGTGATCTCATACTGTACTTCAGGGTTCAAATCTTTGAAATCTACCGATTTTCCATGAATCAGATGGAATACATAATATGCCTCACCATTTGCATCTGCTACAAAATGTCCGCTGTCTGCGTTCGCCTTTGCTGCACCAGTAGTACTGTAATCGCCCATGTCAAAAACTTTATCGTTGTTATTATCCAAGTCATTTGAAAGAGCCAACGGACTGATGACGTTCGTATCGTCTAATGACATAAGACTTACTGTGTTCATACTTCTTGCTGAAGAAACGTTAGATCCCTTGTATGCACCGTACCAAGTCGGATACCTGGTCGGACGTTCTTCAAGAAGAGGACATTTGCGGAACGCACCGTAAGGATCATGCGTTGTTCCGTACTGGACATTGTCCATATTCCATCCGGACAATGATGAGGCATCTGCAATATTTGCGCAACTATCAAACATTCTTCTTATATCTGTAGCACTGCTCATATCCCATCCTGCAAGAGGTGAAACATCAGAAATCATTGTGCATCCAAACATACCATCGTTTGAAATTGAACCACCAAATTTCGTCACGTTTGATACATCCCAGTTCGCAAGAGGCCCTATATCAGAAAGAGATTTGCATTCATAGAACATACCATCCATTCTTGTCACGTTTGATACATCCCAGTTCGCAAGACCATTGATATCTGAAAGATTTGTACAGCTCTGAACAAGCTGAGCCATGCTAGTTACGCTGGAAGTATCCCAGTTTGCAAGAGCATCAAGATTTGTAAGGCTTGTACATCCAGAAAACAGACAGTTAAAATCTGTTACATTTGATACGTCCCAGTTTGCAAGGCCATCCAGACTGGCAAGCTTCTTACATCCATCAAACATCCAGTCCATATTCGTCACGTTTGACACATCCCAGTTTGCCAAAGCATCTACATTTGAAATCCCTGTATAGGCAAACATATCCCGCATAGTTTCTACGTTACTTACATCCCAGTTTTCTAATCCTGAAAGACTTGTTAATGCAGTACACCTATTAAACAAATCTTCCATATTCCTTACATTACTTACATCCCAGTTCGCAAGCGCTGCGACATCAGTGAGCGATCCACACCCATAGAACATAGCACCCATATTAGTCACATTGCTCACATCCCAGTTCGCAAGTCCGGAAAGGTTCTTCAATGATTCACAGACTTTGAACATATCTTTTATATCTTTTACACTACTTACATTCCAATTCGCGAGACCGTTAATGCTTTCCAGTTCAAAACACTTTAAGAACATGCCATACATGCTTCTTACTCTGCTAACATTCCAGTTTGCAAGAGCATCAACATTTGTAATTGTTTTTGTAATAGCAAACATTTCACTCATATCTGTTACATTGCTAACATCCCAGTTCGCAATGGCTGAAAAATCTGTCCACTTATAACAAGCCAAGAACATAGAGTTCATGTTCACCGTATAAGAAGTGTTGACAACTTTCAGTCCAGGCATTTCCGTAATTCCTTCAAATCTTTCAAACATATGTGAAGCATCATAGTTTGTATACACTGTTTCTGCTTCCGAGTACCAGTAAAGAGTACCATTATCAATCCATGCCAGAATCTCATGAGCTGAATCATCTGTAGATACTACAACCGTATTTACACCTTCCGCAGGTGCTTCTGCACTGTGTACAAACGATGTAATGGTTGAATCGCTCATGTCATATGATGCACTTGCATCATTGATTCGTTTTACGGTCGTATTAAACTCTTCTCCCGGCAAGAACATCGTTACCCCTTCCGGCAGTTCTTCCGGAATTTCCACGTACTGGTAACCATCAAGGTTATAAGTTTCCCCCGGAGTCAGACCAGTAAAGTGTGCGATATATTCAAAAGAATCATTCTTGTTGGCTGCTGTACCAGTTACCTCTTTTTCAATATGGAGGTCTGCAGGAATACCCGTATTGGTAAACTTGACCGTTAAAGTCTTGTCGTCTTCTACATCTGCTGTTTCTACTGCGGTAGAGAGTTCTTTTCCAGCTTCCCCGGTTGCTGACTGGTCAGCAAATGTTCCGGATTTTCCGATATAAAACTTTGGCTTATAATCTTTGCCATAGTCTTCTGGAGAGAGTTCCGTTACCTGATAGGTTGCTCCGATTGGAAGTTCGACCGTCAGCTTTTCAGCACCCTCCTTAACTTCAGAACCTTTCAAAGTAAAGTCATAAGAAGCTTTCCCATCAAGTCCAAGACTGATCTTATCCTCTGTGCCATCCGGAAGAATCACTTTATAAGAATCTGCTGCCTTTCCGGTCACATCCAAGCGGAAATCAAACTTGTGGTCTGATACATTTTCATAACGTCCAGATATCTGTTTCCAGATTTCAACCTTACGGATGATGCTGTCGTTTGTAAATGTTACAAGGATCTGTGATTTTTCGTCTACCGTTTCCTGCGCGGTTGAGAGGCTTTCTCCGATCCCATCAGTAGGCGTTTCTCCTTTACCGGCTTTTCCATAGGTGCTTACGATCTTTTCGTCATGATAAACAGGAGTGCTTACGACCTTTTCGTCATGATAAACAGGAACCGCTGCTCGAAGAGATCCATTACCTGCAAAAGGATTTTCCACCTTATAAGAAGCCAGGTACTTGCTGTTTCCTTCTTCGGATATCGTATATTTCGCACCCATAGGAAGATACAGTTCGAAATATTCTCCGCCTTTCAGCGTGCCTGTATAAGAACCATTTCCTTCTGCGTCTGTTTTGAACGATGTTTCTGTATATACCCATTCATTATTGACATGCTCTACCGGATACTCCGTATTCGGCGTACAGCCGGTGATGTCTGCCGTGAAGTTGAATGTATCGTCTGGGTCTCCACCGTCGTTGATTTTCCCAACCACAATGCGTGGCACCTCGATCCGGACTTTCGTTGCATCAGACTGTGTTACTGCAGTGGTTTCTGATGTGGAACCGGTATTCTTTGTGGTTGCTTTGATCCAGGAAGTATTGTATGCCAGCAGGTTGTTCCAATAAGCATTTACCCCGTCATCTGGTGCCTTCATGTTGATCACAACAGATACCGCGGCATTTGCATCCAATACAAACGGTGCACCGTCCTGCTTTGTAGACAAGTCTACTGCGATGGCTGTCACATCTGCCTTGTTTTCTGGCATGGTTCTGGTCCATACAGCTTCATCTGTTAAGTCCGGAGCCGATTCATTGGTGATCGTGATGCCTTCTTTGGTGCTGTAGTAAACTACCGGCTGGATACCTTTATTCTCGACTGCCGTGGTATCCACGCTTTCGAAGGTTCCTTTCCAGTACTCGTTTGAACCATAGTTCTCTTCCAACACATCGTAAAGGATAATGCCTTCCGATGTGGTATTAGCTTCAGAACCGTAACGAAGACGGTAGCTGTAGTCATATCCCTCATATACACTCGTAAATGAACCATATCCTTCATCATCCACGGTCTTAACCCTCTTAGAGAATCCATTGATGGATGCCGTGTTCCAGATGAGAGACTTGTTTACATCTGCATAGACCGTATCTTTCACATCGGAATCGATGCCGTCAAGGTCTGCAAGCAGATGACCTTCCTTGATCTTTCCACCATCGTCGGCAAAGCCTTTAAAATCCCCTTCTCCAGACTTATACGCCATGGAGTTGCGAGGAGTACGTCCGTATTCCTGGATCTCCTCCCACGGATAGTAAGCTTTAAATTTCAGGGTGTAACCTGAACGGTAGTTATTGTAGTTATTGCCGTCGGTGCTCACATGGAAGATCAAAAGCGTCCTTCCCGTGTCACGGAAATTTGCCTTCTGTTCCACAGAGACTTTTGCCTGTGTGTTTGTTCCAATCAAGACTGCGTATGCGGAGTTTTTCGCATAGCTCATACCCATTGGAAGTAAGTCATAGAAGGTATCTTTCTTCTGCCTTGTGACGATCTCGTTCAATACAGACTTATAATCTGATTTCCCTTCAATGTACGCTTCCAGTGTGTAGTCTGCGACTACACTTTCATATGTTGTATCGTTGGTATAGGATACATCTTTCCTTGCTTTGCTTTCCAGATAAGCTTTTGTCAGCTCGATATTGTCGAAATCGTGCTGTTGGATCAGACTGCCATCAAGGATTTTATTTTTCATATCCTCTGTGATCGCTGCTGCGGCATCCTCCTGTTTGTAGGCTTCATCTCTTGCAGCCAGATGGTCACGGAGTGTACCACCATATTTCGCGGTTTCATGAGCTGTCAGAAGGTGTCCTGCCTGGTCATAAGCACGCATGGAATCTACATTCCAAAGAGTAACGGATGATTTATCGCCAATGATGTCCATCACGTGTTGCGATTTGATCATATCCACATTGGTGAACACCTGTACAACAGCATAACCATAGTAAGACTTATATTCTGCCTTGATAGCTGTTACGCCGTTGATGCCAGCTCCAGCGATCTCGCCATTCTTACCAGCATAGTCGTACTCCTGCCATTCGCCGTTTCCGACTTTACAGTAAAGCGTCAGACCTTCGATGGCAGCCTGTCCAGGCTTCCATGTGAGGACTTCTGCGTTCTCAACGCTCCACTCACCAGTACCGGCATTGATGGTCACGTTCTGATCATCACGGTCTGCTGAGGCAGCAACACCCTGGATCTTGATGTAAGGGATGTTATCGAACTGGTAATCCCCAGCTTTCAGGTCTTCTCCTTCCAGGATCAGAAGGTCATCGACCAGTTCCATCGTGTAATACTTCTTGCCATAAACCTTTGTTCCTTCGTCTGCACCGGCATCTGTGATATCCAGTGCTTCGTCGAGCAGGCTTGTGGTAGCTGGCTCTGTTTCTGTCTCAGACTCTGTCTGACGCTCTGTCTGAGATTCAGTCTCAGACTCTGTCTGACGCTCTGTTTCAGATTCTGCAGTTCCCGGATTTGTGTTTTCCGTCTCCGGTTCGTCCAGCATTGTATTAAGAGAATCTGATCCAGCAGCTTTTGATTTTGCAGCAGTCTCGCTATCGATGTAGTCCGCTGTCAGTTCATCCGCTCCGTCTGCTTCTCCTGTCATGACGAAATCCCAGGAATTGTCCGCTTTCTTATTCGGCTGCGTCCTTGATTTTAACGGAAGGACTTCGCCAAGGTCCGAGATCTGTAACAGGGAGATAAATCCATCGGATTCGTCATCGTATCCAGGTGAAGGAGCATACTTATAAGGAATGAAAGTTCCTCCATTTCCAGTACGGTCCAGAGAATCATAGTTATACGTCTGAACAATACCAGCACCGCTCGTACATCCATCCACCCCTGTAAAGGATGTCTTGATATCAGCTGTGATGCAGACGGTATCCTTGCCAGATGCTTCAAACTCGGATGCTTTGTGTGCCGTAATGATATAGCCGGACTGGTAATCATCCAGTTCTTCATTCTTTGTCGGCAATGATGCCGTATTGCTGAACGTATATCCTTTGACTGTTGATACTACCAGGTCGCTGGTAGTTCCGCCGTCTGTGGACAGCTCCACTGTCATATCGTTCAGCTTACCAGGCTGTGTCGGCCACTGCGCCAGAATAGTTGTTACCGGCCATGCTACGTAGAAATAACCATTCTCGTGGTCTTTTGCATAATCGGTAGTTCCTGCACTGTTGGTTCCCCAGGATGACTGCCAGTTCTTGTAAAGCTTCGGATAAGTAACATTACCATTGACCGGATTGATCTTTTCGATCTCTGTGGAAGTCTTATACTTCACAGTCAGGTCATTGGAATTTTTCTGGTACTTGATCTCTGAACCGTCACGAAGCGTTGTAGACGCTTTGAACGTATTCTCAAACCCGTCCTTGACTGCATGTGCCTGGTCAGACCAGTAGGTCACGTTGCAGCGGAAGGTCTGGTCACCTGTGATGGTCACAAAGTTCTTGATGACGATCTCATCGTCGTTCAACGTATCCGTGTTCTTTGTATCGATACTGTAATAGAACCCGGAATCGCTGTCTTTCTTGGTACTGATACCCAGATACGGTCTTCCGACTGCATTGTTGCTTCTGTTCTTAAAAATGTAAGCAGGTAACCGGATCTCGATGTCCCCTGCCTCTGCTGTGAGCGGTTCCATCACACCCTCTTCGTTCTCCTGAGAACCAAGGGTGTAATCCAGTACCAGCTTGGCAGTTGTACCGCCTGTGGTATCATCCTTGCCGTCATTGTAAGGCGTCAGTGTCATGGTACTTCCATCGACTGCTGTTGCCTCATCCACCGTGGTATCATCCCATTTCAGGGAGAACTGGGTCGGATAGATATCCGGCACATCGGCAGCAAACGCTCCGATGGGTCCGAGGTTTGTAAGCCCCGTTGACGTGATCATCATCACTGCGGATAATCCGCCTGCGATGGCACGTTTGAATCTGTTCTTATGCATCTTTGTTGGCCTCCTTCCCTTGTTTCTTTCTTGCAGCTGTCAGGATCACGATCCCCGTTGCTGCACACAGGAAGAGTCCCAGATAGATGCGTACATCCGTGTCGTCTCCTGTTTTGACCGGACCGGCCGGTTTTTCCGGTGCCTCCGGTACCTCCGGTACTTCTGGTACAGGTTTGTGTACAGGTTCGGTCTTTGGATTGGATACGACCTCATACTGCCACTCTCCGTCCGTGACACCCGGTACTAAGACCAGGTATGGTTCTACTGTGCTGTACTCTGTGGCTTTGCCCGTTACTGCGGTCTCCTCTACCAGGTAGATGCCATGGTCAAGGTCTGCAAACGTTGCGCTCCCATCTTCGTCCGTGGTAGCCGATGCTAAAGATGCAATGTTCTTTCCTGCAAACGTAGCTGCCGCTTTTTCTGACTCTGCGGCACTCATGCCGTTAAAGTCAACGCCGGTGTCCTTAAATCCGTCTGAAAGGACGTATTCCGGACTCCCTCCGTGCCAGTTGAGATCCGCTACTTTCGTGATCTCAAACGTTGCTCCGGAGATGGCTGTATTCGTTCCCTCCTCTGTGTCTTTTAACACAAAGGAGACCTTGAGGCTTCCTTTTGTTGCCTCAGGCTGTGGAACGGCTTCCGCTGCCATTGCCGGTACCGCGGATGTGATCATGAGCATGCAGGCTGTGGCCACAGCCAGAATCTTGTGTTTCATAATGCTCACTTGGCAATGTCTTTGATTGCCGTCTCCTTTCTCTGGGGGATTGCCCCAGTTTGGTTTTTTCCTGCTTCCGTTGCCTGTCCCCATTTAAGTTGGCGTAAGTAGAAATGGTGACCAGACACCTTTCGCAGGACAGCTCGGGAAGCCTTTTTTCGTACGAGACAAAACTGGACTTCCGTCGCTATTTTATATATGTCAGAAAATGATTTATTTCTGCTTCTTCTGTACAGCTCCATAAAAAGTAAAAAAGCACCACCGGTCAGATGATGCTTTTCTACCCTTTCTTCCAAGCAAAAAAGAAAGATGAGCATATGGATGCATGTGCATGCCTGCTCAGAACACACACAAAACTATATTGAAGACGAGTCCTCTTGGGCAATGAGGACTTACATAAGTATATATGTCAGAAAGTTGCTCAAAAACACGTTTGATGGCAAACAACACTTTCTTTGTGAATACAGACGTACGGATTGACGCACCCTTCCGGGAAATACTATAATTAAGAAAAAACAGTTTGTTAGCAACAAATGAAAAGCTTGAAACCTTCTATAGAGAAAATAAAACAAAGAATGGAGGCATGCATATGACCTGGGAAGAATATGGTCGGGAAAAATATGACGAAGGGTTTGATAAAGGGTATAAGGACGCTCAATTAAGCTTTGTAATTGGCTTGGTTACTGATGGAACGCTCACAATTGGTAAAGCCGCAAAAAAGCTCAATATGTCTGAAGAAGAACTCAAAAAGAGGATCGATTCTTTTGGTGAGGATAATGCGGCAGCTCTTTCTTTTGAAGACCGGAGGAATATGCGTGTACATTGGAAGAATTACAAAGAGTATATGTCTCAGGAGTATACTCCGATTGATTACGAATCAATTCCTTACGGTTTAGACATTGAAGGTTTGAAAGCTTATGCAAAAGTAAAAGGCGTGGCAATTAGCGACCTAACCAAAGAAGAGAAGGAACAATTTGTATTTCTTCGTAAAAATCAAAAATAGATACTTTAAGAAGAACGATAGTGAACAAAAAAGACAGGGAGACCCTGCCTTTTTTACTTATCATATATTTGTTTTATCCTGAGAACAGAACCTGTTATCTTGCATTGTTTTTTGCTTTCCAGATTGCAAATTTTTCGGAAAATTCCTTTTCAGACATACCTGTTTTAGATATTGCTACAGCTTTGGTTAAAATACCGTCCAATACAAGTTCAAACAAAATTTCTGCTCTGCCTTCTGCTCTGCCTTCTGCTATGCTTGTTTCCACCATTTCATTTAACGTTTTGCACATAGTTCAACCTCCTTCTTTTTCCGTAAAAAAGACAGGGAACCTCTACCTTTTTCTTTTTTGTTGTTAAGTTTAAGTTATTTTTTTCAATAATTCCAGAGCATTATTATACTCCTGCTCTGTTATGCCTAATGTCTTAAGAGCCTCGTTCAAGGATTGTAACATGTTTTTCATTACGGTATTAACATTTTTGATTAAGAGTACGGCAGCGCCTTCTGCTCTATATTCTGCTTTGCCTTCTAAAAATCCTTCCACATAGCTTTCCGCATAGCTTTCCGCATAATACTTTGCAAAAAATTTTTCATAGCCTGCTTTGTAAGCTTTTTCGTATCCATCCGCCAGTATCTCATCCATTGTTTTTCCCACGGTCATCTCCTCCTTTTTCCTGTTCCGCATATGTAGGCTGAAGTTTTAGCAGCACAGATTGGATTACCCCTTCTGTTTCCTTTTCATTTATGATACATAATAAACTTTTCATCGTCAACTTGCTCGCTGCTAAATACCGGTATCCCCAAACTCTCTGACCTCAGCCGTTTTTCTGTTTCTTCCTTTCACGATGTCTCCGATCGCAGCATAGACTTTGTCCCCTATCACGATATGATCGACCAAGGGAATATCCATCAGTTCTCCGGCTCGGACTGCAGTCTTTGTCATCAGGATGTCCGCCCTGCTGGGTGTTGCATCCCCCGATGGATGGTTATGTACCAGCACATACTTACACGCTCCCATGAGAAGGAGCCGCATCATGATTGACCGCATGCTGCTCAGGCAGGCGTCCACGCTTCCATGCCCGATCTCGCTGACCCCTACCGGCTTTAGCCTGGTATCCAGCCCTATCACATAGATGTACTCCTCCGCCAGCTCCTCCATGTGCAGGATGTTGCAGACAAATTCACTGATCTTTATCGGACGGTCCAGGACACAGTCCTCTTCCAGCTGATACTCACCTTCCTTGACCAGCACGTTCTGCTTGTTTTCTTCCATTACCGTCTTATACTTCGGAACGACCATTGTTACCTCCTTACTTTTGGGACAAAATATATTTCAGCTCCCAACGACGTTTTAAAACGTCGCAGCCACAAAAAACGTCGCAGCACTAAATGCAACGACGTTTTAAGTATTTTTTGTTTATTTATCCAATATTTCTCGTTATCTCGTTATTTTAACACTATAAACACTATATATTGTATGTGGTTATCTTCGGATAGATTCAGGAACCAATAAAACAAAACGTCAGTGTTTTTTCCAGTTCCGAGAGCATATCTTTGGCGCTGTTTGCATGTCCGGTTGAGAGCGAGCCATCGTGCCCCGTATTCATCGCCTGCAGCATTTCCAGCGCCTCGCCGCCCCGGACCTCCCCAACGATGATGCGGTCCGGACGCATTCGGAGACTCGCCCGGATCAGATCGCGCATGGAAATCTCCTGAGAACCATCCCGGTTCTCTACCCTTGTTTCCAGGCTGACAAGATTCGTTACATGGCGGATTTGAAGCTCTGCCGAATCCTCGATCGTAATGACGCGGTCCTCCTGTGGAATATAGCCGGACATGGCGTTTAAGATCGTCGTTTTTCCCGATCCGGTTCCGCCGCTGATAAAAATATTGAGTCCCCGCTCGACCGCTTTCTGTAAAAATGCCGCTGCCTCCCGGCTGATACTTTTTAATTCAATCAGGCGTTCCATCGTGATCGGTTCCGGGAACTTCCGGATCGTTAAAATCGGCCCATTTAACGCCACCGGTGCCAGCACCACGTGGACACGAGAACCATCTTCCAGTCTCGCATCCGCAATCGGGGATGCCAGATTGACCGTCCGGTTGACACGGCTTACAATCTGCTGAATCAGATCCTCTAGCTGCCCTACCGAATCAAAGTGCTTTTCTAACTCTTCCACACGCCCCTGCCGCTCGACAAAAATGTGCTCCGTTCCATTTACCATGATCTCCGTGATCGTCGGATCATCGACCAGCTCCTGCAAAATATCCAGCCGTCTGAATGAATCAAACAGCTCTTTTCTCAAACAAAGCCGCTCTTTTAACGGCAGATACGCCCCTTCTGCCGCTTCCAGAATCGCCATGTCGATCAGGTCGCGCAGCTCCTCATCCTCCACCTGCATACGGCTCTCCATCTGCTCCATCAGACGCTGCCTCAAAACCATTTTCTGCTCCTGCATACTTCCCCCTGCCAGTTGTTTCTCTCACAACCGTTTACTCTTTAGAATGACTGGCAAAATCCCGCTCAATTTATCCCTGTCAAAAGACTTTGCCCCTTCTAATTTAACCCACAATGAACATTATCCGCCCACACTGCTTCCCCGCAGCAGCTGCCGGACATAATCACCCAGTTCTCCCCATAAGAGCTGGTCAATATAATCGCCCCGTCCAAAACTGCCGTGATACGGAAGCTTCAGGCGTTTAATACGTTCCCTTAGCATGCCATTTCCTGTCTGTGAAAAATACTGCTCCAGCTCCTTAAGCTTTGCCAAAGACACCGGATCTTCCCGGATCGGCATATAAATTACCCGGCACAGCTTCATTACCGAAAGCGCCGTCCTGCGCCCGCTTCCTATATCCACTACCAGCGTATCATACGCACTCTCCCCGGCAATTGCCCGTATAAGCCCCGCGATTGCCTCCTCTCCCGCCTGATCCAGATCCTCCGGATAGCGCACCGGCGGAATATAATCCAGCTCCCCCATCGTGTGGACAACGCTGCTCAAACGAAGCGAATTATAGCTTCCACCATTGTAAAAATACAACAGATCCGACAAATCACTCTTATATTCTTCTTTCATCAAAACCGACAGACCGGAAAATTCCTCCAGGTTCAGATACAGCACCCGCTCCTCCTGTGCCAAAAGTTTTCCCATTGTCAGGGCAAACGAGGTCTTTAAACACCGTCCAACCGGCGAATACACTCCCAAGACCTTCGCCAGCCCCCGCCCGGACACCTCCGGCAGCTCCCCCGGGCTTTCCCCATACCAGGTCATCACGTCGCGCACAATCGCATCGCTGGACTGGTATTTGTAGACACAGGGAACTGACGGACTGACCGTTTTTCCCCCATTATCCGATAAAAGAATAACCTTTTCCGCCCGGATGGACTCCTTTTCTTCCGCCGGAACATGCTCGCCCAACAACAGAAGCTTTACCGGATGTTCCGCCGCAAATGCCCGCAGCCGCTCGATCGAGCTGAACGCCACCACCTCAAACGGTATTTTTTCCTTCTGGTTAACTACCTCTGCAAACCTCGCCGCATAGACCTGATCCACATCATACACCGCCAGAATATGCTTCATCGCACCGCCACCTCCCTAATCACAAGCCATTTTCCTTACAGATACCGAATCAGCTCCGCCCCAATCACTCCCAAAAACAGGCACGGTGCCAGACAAAAAGATGCCTCTTTTCCATCCCGCGCTTCCAGATAGTACGGCTCGACGCTTCCCCCAAGCGCGGACCGGTACAAATAAAACACAAGATATGTAAGCCGCTGCCTGGCAATCCCACGCCGGATAAGTAATACGAGCGACCATATTCCGGCAGCTGCCAGCCCGCACAGGAAAATCCGCCCGCCCTGCCGCAGCCCGGCGGCACCAAACAG
>OMGP01001286.1_pt1 | contig 21204 bp, 20 predicted proteins | sample 1646091 | NCBI WGS metagenome assembly OMGP01 (sample SAMN05578580, study PRJEB25193) | human gut metagenome | biome: Human Microbiome; feature: human-associated habitat; material: feces | host: Homo sapiens | place: USA:Birmingham | reverse complement strand
CGCGGGTAAAAGGATACTGCCCGGGGTAGCCAAGCCGCTCCTCATAGCCGCCTGCCGCATCCTCCGGCGTGTAAAGCCGTTCTACCGGGATGCCGCTGGTGGTTTCAAAGACGGTTCGTCTCTCCGGGCCCTTCGTCAGTGCTTTTGCGACGGTTTCTGCTTCCCACTGTTCTTTTCCACTCATTGCATACAACTCCTTCTGCTCTTCATTTTGCCCCTGTATTCCCACAAGCAAATTCCTTCAAACCCGGCTGTCCGTTTGTGTACGGAGTAGATATGCCCTTTTACATAAATAAAAAGGTGGGGCATAAAGCTGACTTTATGCCCCACCTGGTGCTAAAATAAAGAAGCTTTCCAAGCTCCCAGATAATTCCGCAATCTTGGGCGGAAAAGAAAGATGTATTTCCCTGCTGTAATGCCTGACAACCCGGCTGTTTCTTTTGTTTTACCGGAGCTTCAAGATTGTGACCAGGCAGCCTTAACTATGAATAGTTAAGGTGGCTTTGCGTTCATTCTTCCCCCTATTTTGACCGGTGCAAAATCTCAACCTTTATAACCAAAATTTTTGCTTCATTACTTTTTTGTTTGTAGAATATGCAGCATAGCTTTAACGGTCACGATTTCTCGCATTTAACTGCGTACCCAGCGCAAAAAGGTCTTGTGACAAATTCCCAACTGCCTGGCGGCCTCCCGCGCGGATAGAATTCCTGACTGCCAGGACTGCTTTATTTGTTCAAATTTTTCCGGCCGCGTCTTGGGGGGTACGCCAAACCGTACCCCCCTCTCCTTCGCTGCCGCTATCCCCTCGGCCTGTCGTTGCTTAATAAATTCACGTTCCGTCTGAGCTACATAAGAGAGCAGTTGAAGCACAATGTCTGCAATCAGTGTACCAGTTAGATCTCGTGTGCTGCGGGTATCCAGCAGCGGCATGTCCAGTACGACAATAAAGACCTGCTTTTCCTTGGTCAGGAGACGCCACTGGTACAGAATTTCGTTGTAGTTTCGTCCCAGACGGTCAATGCTCTTTACCACAAATACATCGCCAGCCTGAAGCCGGAGCAGCAGCCTTTGATAGTTGGGGCGGTCGAAGTCCTTTCCGGACTGTCTGTCGCAGTAGATATCCCTGTCCCTGATGCCAAAGGCCCGCAGCGCAATAAGCTGGCGTTCTTCATTTTGATGTTTGGAGGATACGCGCGCGTAACCATATATTTTTCCTGATTGCATAGAGGACCTCCATCTTAAGTGATACTTTTTATTATAGGAGGCGCAGGCTTTGCAAAACAGTGGAAATACTTTCAACTAAATTTCGAACGGCCCTACCCAGTCTGAACAAATAATCGTCATTCTTCAGACTGGGGTGTTTTGCTATGCACAAGCATAACAAAATTGGCCATGCGCCTCTTACAGCGGCACGGCCATGGGATGACAGCGCGTGGACCGGCGCCGTTTTTTGCGCCGGTCCACGGACTGTTTATGACATGCAAACCATTGTTATCCTGGAGTTATGGGCTTCATCTAAACCAGATACAGAGGCTTTGGTCGGATAAAATAGAGGTGAAAAAGACGATTCTGTTTGCGGAGCCCTGGCATCTGATGAGTGTACTTAGATGAGGAGGGGGGATTACCGGCAGGCAGGGCGGCAGATCCCCGCGGCACGGCTGCGGACTATCTCAGCAAGGGTTGGAGTGAGATAGAATCAGGGACCGAAAAATAAGAAACTAGGCAGTCAAAGCTGCCCCGGAGTTTCTTTCTTCAAATTACTCCACATGAAGCGGCATACTTCCCAATCGTCGTTACAGCCGAGGAGCAGCTTGCCTGGCGACTCTGTTGGACTGCGAAATCATAGAACATGTTCCGAAGCAAAAAAGACAGCGGTGCCCCTCTTGAATATCGTGTAACATCTCGCTCAGCAGCACGAGGGGTTCCGTGCCATGCAGAGCAGGAGGAGTGTGAAGCGCACATCCCACAGATGGAAACGGAACTGGAGGATCAGGAGGAAAACATTCAGGGAGTGGATCAGCTCTTGCAGGTCGTGGATCGTTACCTGAATATTCAAGAGTTGACGCCGGAAATTCTCCATGAGTTCGTGGAGCGCATCCTGGTGCATGAGCGTTCCGAAGGGCGGAAGAAAAAAGGATTGGGTCGATTTCTATTTTAACTGCATCGGCAACCTGGAGTAAAAATGCAGAGGGAGCACCTCAAGATACTCCCTCTGCTGAAAGATAAGAAAACATCTTTTCTTAAAGCCTGGGTTTTGCGGCGGGCGGATTATGCTATCGGCGGTAGGTGCGGGTGATGTGGGCCAGGCGGCCGGACACACTGGGGTTGAGGGCCTCCTGCCGTACCCGCCAGCTCCAGTTCCGGGGGCCGGCTGTGCCCGGGGTGTTGACCCGGGCGTCGCCACCCAGGCCCAGCAGATCCTGCATGGGGGCGATGGCCAGACGACAGGGGGACATCCACGCCCCGCACACCGCGCCCCAGCCGAAGCCCTCGTCCTCCCGCAGGCGCAGGTAGTCGAAGGCATAGTCCCGCTCGGCGGGGGCGGCCTGCTCAAAGAGCCACTGGACAAAGGTGGGGGTGTCGTGGGTGCCGGTGTAGATCACCGCGTCCCGGGGGCAGTTGTGGGGGAGGTAAGCGCTCTCGCCCGCAGGATCAAAGGCGTAGACCAGCACCTTCATGCCGGGCAGGCCGCTGTCTGCGATGAAGCGGAGGGCGTCGGCGTCCAGATCCCCCAGATCCTCGGCGATCAAGGCCAGGCCGGGGACGGAGCGCAGGGCCTCCACCAGCTCCATGCCGGGGCCGGGCTCCCAGTGGCCGCCCCGGGCGTCGGCCGCCCCGTCGGGGATGCACCAGTAGGTGTGGAAGGCCCGGAAGTGGTCGATGCGCACCACGTCGTACAGCCGGGCCAGGTGGGCGGCCCGGTGCCGCCACCAGGCGAAGCCGGTCTGCCGGTGATAGTCCCAGTCGTACAGGGGATTGCCCCAGTGCTGCCCCTTGTCGGAGAAGGCGTCGGGTGGAACTCCCGCCACACCGGAAGGAGTCATGTCCTCCTTGAGCTGGAACAGCTCTGGGCGGCTCCATACCTCCGCGCTGTCAGGGGAGACGTAGATGGGCAGATCGCCGATGATGGAGATCCCCCTGCCATTGGCGTAGGCTTTTACGGCGGTCCACTGGCGGAAGAACAGGAGCTGGAGGAAGGCGTGGAAGGCGCACTCGTCCGCCAGCTCGGCCCGATAACGGGCCAGGGCCGACGGATGGCGCAGGCGGATCTCGTCGGGCCAGTCCTTCAGCTCCTTGCCACCAAAGCGCTCACGCAGGGCGAGGAACAGGGCGTAGTCAGGCAGCCAGTCTGCCTCCTCCGCCATAAATTCCGCCAGTGGCTGGGCGTAGCACACCCTGCCGCGTTCCCATGCCCGCCGCAGCAGGGGGATGCGGGTCTGGTGCAGCCAGGCATAGTCCACCCGGTCGGGGTCGGCCCGCCGGGCGGCGTCCAGTTCCTTCTGAGTGAGCAGGCCCTCCCGGGTCAGCTCCTCCAGATCCAGGAAAAAGGGGTTGCCCGCGAAAGAGGATGGGGACATGTAGGGGGAATCACCGCCGCCGGGAGGAACCAGGGGGAGAATCTGCCAGAACTTCTGCCCGGCCTGGGCCAGAAAGTCGATGAAGCTCCGGGCGGGAGCGCCGAGGGTGCCGATGCCATAGGGCCCCGGCAGGGAAAAGACGGGAAGCAGGATACCGCTTGCGCGCGCTTGCATACCAAAACCTCCAATGTGGAACGGACTGTAGTATGCTCCATTATAATCCACCGGCGCGGCCGCCGCAACCCCTGCCTGGCGGAGCTGTCAGGCTGTCGAAAACCCTCCTGCCAAAGGCTTCGGAGGGAAGGATAGTGTGAAAGGGAACCGCCAGGGTTCCCTTTCGGGTTGAATCAAACGACTTTTTGGTTCAGGCTGCGCCCTCGATCGTGTCTCGGATGGCGTCAAACACCGCGTCCTGGTCCTCGCACATAACCAGCAGGATGGTGCCGTCCTCCAGAGTCTCCAGACGGGCGTTGCTGGCGATTTCATACTGATCCGCCAGATACTGCTCAAAGCTCTGCTTCTGCCGGTCGATGAAGGCGTTGAGACCCTCCAGCACGGCGTCCGACTTCCCAGCGGCGGGGTAGATGGCGGCGATGCCGTAGGCCTTGATATTCATGGGGGAGACCGACAGGGCGAAGGCGCTCATGTCGGCGGCGGTGACCCCCAGCAGCTCAAAGATCACGTCGGCCATGTCGTCTCCGGCGTCGGTGAGAATACCAATGGCTTCGTTCATCTCGGCGTCCCGGGCGCTCTCAATGGCGGTCTGGTAGAGCTGGGTGCGCTCCTCGGCGGTGAGGGCGCTCGGCTGGCTGGACGTACCGCACCCGGCCAGCAGGGCCAGGAGCAGCAACAGGGGGAGTGTGCGCTGCAATTTCATAGTTCGTTCTCCTTTGTGTTCAGGGCCTGGGTCTCGGCGGGCTGGGCATACAAACGCAGGCCGTTTCCCGCGCCGTCCACCAGTGCCGTGTCCCCGGCCTGGAGCGCGCCGCTGAGAAGCTGCTCGGCGGCTACGTCCTCCACCTGGGCGCGGATGGTGCGGCGGAGGGGCCGGGCACCGTAGTCGGGGTCAAAGCCCTGGTCGGCCAGAGTCTCCAGAGCCCGGTCAGTGAAGCGGAGGGTCACCCCCAGAGCCTTCATACGCTCCCCCACACGTTCCAGCATGCGCCGGGCGATGGCCTGAATCTCCGTCCGGCCGAGCTGGGTAAAGACGATAGTCTCGTCCAGGCGGTTAAGAAATTCCGGGCGAAACACTTTTTTCAGGTCGTCCAGCACCGCGGCCTTCAGCTCCTCGATGGGGCGGGTCTCGCCGTCCCGCCGCTCGGTAGCGGAGAAACCCAGCTTGCTGCCCTTGGCGGTGATACGCGCGGCCCCCACGTTGGAGGTGAGCACCACGATGGCGTTTTTGAAATCCGCCTTGCGGCCCTGGGCGTCGGTCACCATCCCGTCCTCCATGATCTGGAGCAGGATGCCCCAGATGTCCGGGTGGGCCTTTTCGATCTCGTCAAAGAGCACCACGCAATAGGGCCGCCGCCGCACCTTTTCGGTGAGCTGGCCCCCCTCCTCGTGGCCCACATAGCCCGGCGGTGAGCCGATGAGGCGGGAGACGGCGTGCTTTTCCATATACTCGGACATGTCGAAGCGGAGCAGGGCCTCCTCGCTGCCAAATAAGGTGGCGGCCAGGGCCTTGCACAGCTCAGTCTTGCCTACGCCGGTGGGGCCCAAAAAGAGGAAGCAGCCCGTGGGCCGCCCCGGCTCCTTGAGTCCCACCCGGCCCCGGCGGACGGCTCGGGCAACGGCCCGTACCGCCTCCTCCTGGCCCACCACCCGGCGGTGGAGGGCCTCCTCCAGGCCGAGCAGCCGGGCGCTTTCCGCCTCTGTGAGGGTGGTGACGGGGACTCCTGTCCATCCCGACACCACGGCGGCCACGTCCTCGGCGGTCACCGCGCCGGTGTTCTGGCCGGAGCGCCAGGCGGTCTTCTGCTGCTCCAGCTCCTTGCGGAAGTCCTCCTCCGCGTCCCGCAGCATGGCGGCTTTCTCAAAGTCCTGGCCCCGGATGGCCTCCTCCTTCTCGCGGCGGGTGTGCTCCACCTTCTCCTCCAGCTCCCGCAGGTCCGGCGGGGTGGCCAGCCGCTCCATCCGTACCCGGGAGCAGGCCTCGTCGATGAGGTCGATGGCCTTGTCCGGCAGGTGGCGGTCCCCGATGTACCGGGTGGAGAGGGCCACGGCGGCGTCAATGGACTCGTCGGTGATCTGGAGGCGGTGGTGGGCCTCATAGCGGTCCCGCAGGCCCCGGAGGATGGCCCGGGCGGTGTCCTGATCGGGTTCGGGTACCAGAACGGGCTGAAAGCGCCGCTCCAGGGCGGCGTCCTTCTCGATATACTTGCGGTACTCGTCGGTGGTGGTGGCGCCGATGACCTGCAGCTCGCCCCGGCCCAGGGCGGGCTTGATGATGTTGGCCGCGTCGATGGCCCCCTCGGCGGAGCCGGCGCCCACAATGGTGTGCAGTTCGTCGATGAAGAGGATGATGCCACCTACCCGGCGCACCTCCGCCAGGATGTTCTTGACACGCTCCTCAAACTCGCCCCGGTACTTGGTGCCCGCCACCATGGAGGACAGGTCCAGGGAAAGCAGACGCTTGGAGCGCAGCTCGTCTGGTACATCCCCGGCCACCATCCGGCGGGCCAGCCCCTCGGCCACGGCGGTCTTGCCCACGCCGGGCTCGCCGATGAGGGCGGGATTGTTCTTCTGGCGGCGGGAGAGGATCTGGATGACCCGGTTGATCTCCCTGTCCCGGCCCACCACCGGGTCCAGCATGCCCCCGGCGGCCAGACGGGTGAGATCGCGGGAGAACTGGTCCAGCAGCTTGGTGTCGCCGCCGTACTCCCGCTCCCGGGTCTTGCCGCCGCCCCGGAAGGGGGAGGGGGAGGCCTCGCCCCCCATGGCGGCCACCACGTCGGCGTGGAGCCGCCGGGGCTCCACGCCGGTGCCGGAGAGCACCCGCACCGCCACCCCGTCCCCCTCCCGGAGGATACCCAGCAGCAGGTGCTCGGTACCCACGTAGTGGTGGCCCAGTCGGGCGGCCTCGGTGAGGGAGAGTTCGATGATCTTTTTGCACCGGGGGGTGAGCCCCTGGGACGGCGCGCCGCCGGGGGCGCCCACCCCCACCATGCGGGCGATGGCGGCCTTCAGGCTCTCTGGCTCCAGCCCGGCGGACTGGAGCACCTTGGCGGCCACCCCTTTGCCCTCACGGGCCAGGCCCAGCAGCAGGTGCTCGCTGCCCACATAGCCGTGGCCCAGCTCGGCCGAACACTCCTGGGCCAGCCGCAGGGCGGCCTGGGCCCGCTCGGTAAATCTGGTTTCGCTCATGTGTTCACCTCGTTTGCTCCGTCTCCAAAAGAGGAGCCTCCACTGCCTTTTGACGGGCTTCATCCGCTGTGCCACGCCCCTTTTCTTTTGTTCTGTGCTGGTGCCGGCCGCTACGCGGCGCGCCATCCAGCTCCGGGGTTAGGCTCCCGGCCGCCTCCATGTGAAATTGAGAGGATTTGTCCATGGAAAAATACGCCTCCTTCGGGTGGCTGGATTCTATTTTTTCCCACTGTGAAAAAATATACCCACAGTCGGCGCATTTTAGCATTGCATTTTTAAAAAGTTATGGTACAATAACTTTAGCTTGAGTGTTTGGAGGTGTATCCAATGGCCTATGTCATCAGCGACGCTTGCGTGAGTTGCGGTGCCTGTGAGGGCAACTGCCCCGTGGGCGCGATCTCCCAGGGCGACGAGCACTACGTCATCGATGCCGGTTCCTGCATCGACTGCGGTTCCTGCGCCGATACCTGCCCCACGGGTGCCATCTCCCAGGGCTGATTTTGGTACGTAAGTGAAAAACAGCGGCATGCCGTGCGGTATGCCGCTGTTTTTAAATTGCGGGAAAGGAAACGACCGTGAGAGAGAAAGAGAGACGGCTGGAGGGCAGGGATCTGCTTCTGGTGGGCTTCACCCTGTTCTCCATGTTTTTTGGGGCGGGTAATCTGATTTTTCCGCCCAATATTGCGGCCCAGGCGGGCACCCAAACCTGGCCCGCCATGCTGGGGCTGGCCCTCAGCGCGGTGGGGCTGCCGGTACTGGGGGTGGTGGCGGTGGCCCGCTCCGGCGGGCTGGATGCCCTGGGCAGCCGTGTGCATCCCGCCTTTGCCCGGGTGTTCACCATCGTGGCCTATCTGGCCATAGGTCCCTGCCTGGCCATCCCCCGGACGGCCACCACCTCTTTTGAAATGGCCGTCCCTCCCTTCGTGGGAGCGGACGCCCCCATCGGGGTGTATCAACTGGTCTACTCCCTGGTGTTCTTCGCCGCCGCCCTGTTCATCGCCCTGCGGCCGGAGAAGCTCACCGACCGGCTGGGCAAGATTCTCTGCCCCATCCTGGTGGCGCTGATCGTCGTCACCTTTGTGGGCTGTCTGGTCAACCCGCTGGAGGGCTACGGTCCGGCCACCGGGGACTACGCGACCCATGCGGTGGTCAAGGGCTTCATCGAGGGCTATCAGACCATGGACACCATCGCCGCCCTGGCCTTCGGCATTGTCATTGCGGTGAACATCCGCGCCCGGGGGGTGGAGGAGGAGGGCGCCGTGGTGCAGGGTACCGTCCGGGCGGGGGTGGTCGCCGGAGGGATGTTGCTGGCGGTCTACTGCATGCTGGCCCACATCGGCGCTCTGTCTGGCGGCGCACTCCCCAACCCGGCCGACGGGGCGGAGGCCCTCACCAATGTGGTGGGCCTGCTGTTCGGCACCGTGGGCAGCGTCCTGCTGGCGGGTATCTTCCTCATTGCCTGCTTCAATGTGTGCGTGGGCCTTATCAGCTCCTGCGGCGAGTACTTCCACAGCATCTGTCCCCGGCTGAGCTACCGGGGGTGGGCGGTGCTCTTCGCTTTGGTGAGCATGGCCATCTCCAATGCTGGCTTGGCCCAAATCCTGGAAGTGTCCGCGCCGGTGCTCAGCGCCATCTACCCGGTGGCTATCGTGCTCATCGCCCTGTCCTTCTTCCAGCGGTGGCTGGAGGGCCGCCGCTGGGTGTATCCTGCGGCGGTACTGTGCACTGGAGTGTTCAGCGTACTCTTTGCCCTGAAGGGTCTGGAGGTGCCTCTGGACTTCCTGGATGCCCTGCCCCTGGCGGACGTAGGCCTGGGCTGGGTGCTCCCTGCCGGGGTGGGCGTCGTTCTGGGCCTGCTGCTCTCCGGCCGAAAGAGATAACAAGCAAGCGCCGTCCCGGCCGGGACGGCGCTTGTTGTATCCAGAAGGCCACTGGCTGGGCCAGTGGCCTTCTGGATACAACAAACCGGCGGCGGAGTTGTGTCCGCCGCCGGTTTAGGGTTAACCGCCGTAGCCGTCGGGGTGGGAGGAGTGCCACTTCCAGGCGGAGGCGATGATGTCCTCCACATTGGTGTACTTGGGCTGCCAGCCCAGCACCTCCGTGGCCTTCCGGCTGGAGGCGATCAGTGTGGCGGGATCGCCGGGGCGGCGGCCCTCCTCCCGGACGGGGATGGGGTGGCCGGTGACCCGGCGGGCGGCCTCGATGATCTCCCGGTTGGAGAAGCCCTGCCCGTTGCCCAGGTTGAAGGCGGCGGAGGTGTTGGTGCGCTTCAGGTAGTCCAGGGCCAGGAAGTGGGCGTCGATGAGATCCTCCACGTGGATGTAGTCCCGGATACAGGTGCCGTCCTTGGTGGGGTAGTCGGTGCCGAAGAGGGAGAGCTGCTCCCGCTTGCCCTGGGCCACCTGGAGGATGAGGGGGATCAGGTGGCTCTCCGGCCGGTGATCCTCGCCGATGGAGCCGTCGTGCCAGGCCCCGGCCACGTTGAAGTAGCGCAGGGCACAGAACTTGAGGCCGTGGGCCAGGTCGCACCACTTGAGCATCTTCTCCACGATGAGCTTGCTCTCGCCGTAGGGGTTGGTGGGGTTCTGAGGGTGGGCCTCGTCGATGGGCACATACTCCGGCTCGCCGAAGGTGGCGGCAGTGGAGGAGAAGACCAGATAGGGCACCTTGTGGGCCAGCATGGTCTCGATGAGGGTCAGCCCGGCAGTGACGTTGTTGCGGAAATACTGTTCGGGCACCTGCATACTCTCTCCCACCAGGGAGAAGGCGGCGAAGTGGATGACCGCCTCGATGGGCTCCCTGGAAAATACATCGTCCAGGAAGGCCCGGTCGGCTACGCTGCCCACATAGAGGCGGCCGCCCTTGAGGGCCTCCCGGTGGCCCTTGGACAGGTCGTCCACCACCACCACGTCGGCCCCCCGCTCGATCAGGGCGGCCACGCAGTGGCTGCCGATATACCCGGCGCCGCCGGTCACTAGAATTGCCATAGCAAAAACCTCGTTTCTTTTATAGTGTCTCCAGAAGGAAACGCCCGATGCTCTCCATGGCCTCGGTGGCCTTTTTCATGGGGAACATCTGGAATACATGCCAGAGATCCGTCCACACCTCCAGCCGGCAAGGCACCGCGGCCTGCACCAGCCGGTCCCGCAGGCGGATGGAGTCGGAAAGCAGCAGCTCGCTGCTTCCCGCCTGGATGAGGGTGGGGGGAAAGTCCTTCAAATCGCCGAACAGGGGGGAGAGCCGGAAGTCGGACCAGTCCTGGTCCCGGGCGTAGGCGTCCCGAACGGCGTGAATATAGTTGACCGTGAGCACCGGGTCGATGGCGGCCCGCTCCTGGTAGGACTTGCCGCTGGCGGTCATATCTGTCCACGGGGAGAGGAGAATGAGGGCCCGGGGTAGCCGCCGTCCGGCCTCTTTGAGCAGGTGGGTGAGCACCAGGGCCAGGTTTCCGCCGGCGGAGTCGCCGGCCACCACCACGTCCCGGGCGCCGTAGCCCTGGTACATCAGGTAGTCCCAGGCCTTCACGGCGTCCTCCACCGCGGCGGGATAGGGGTGCTCCGGGGCGAGGCGGTACTCGAAGGAGAGCACCTGCCAGCCGGTGACGTTGGCCAGCTTGGAGGCCAGAATACGGGAATAGCCCAGGTTGCCGCTGGTATAGCCGCCCCCGTGGCAGTAGAGGATGGCCCGGCGGCGGTCGTGGCCCCGGTGGGGACGCACCCAGGCGCAGTTCATGCCGTCCAGCTCAAAGGGCTCCCAGCTCATGCCCGCCATGGGGGCCACCAAACGGCCCAGCAGCTCCTGCCCCTTGCGCTGCTTCTCCAGATCCTCCACATTCATGGTCTCCGGCGTGGCGGCGGTGTGAATGGCCTTGAGTGCGCGCATGAAGGGGTCCAGGCGGCGGGTCTCGTCGGCCTGGCGCTCTTCCGGTGTGCGGCGGGCCAGCTTGATGTGGATACGGTCCTGTTCCATAGTGGAAGTCCTCCTTGTCAACTGTTCTGATTATACCACAGGGCTGCCGGAAAAGAAAGGGTGGATCGCCCGTATTCCCCTTGCCGCGGAGGATGGAACGTGGTATGATAGGCCTAGATTATGTTGACCGGAAGGGGGGCGGAGTATGCCGAGGGACAAGCGGGGCGAAAAGCCGGAGTGGTATCCCCTGGACAATGCGGGTGTGCTCTATTCCGCCCTCCAGAAGGAGAAATATTCGGCCATCTACCGCTTCTCTGCCGTGATGGCGGAGCGGGTGGACCGGGATGCCTTGCAGCGGGCCGTGGACAAAACCATGCCACGGTTCCCGTCCTTCGGGGTGCGCATCAAGAAGGGGGCTTTCTGGTACTACTTCGAGCCAAACAGCGCCCCCGGGCCCTTTGTGAAGGAGGATATCTCCAACCCCTGCCAGCCGGTGCGCTTCCGGGAGGACAACGGCTGGCTGGTACGCTTTTACTATTATGAGAAGCGCATCTCCGTGGAGGTGTTCCACGCCGTCAGTGACGGCGGCGGGGCGCTGGTATTTTTCAAGACTCTGCTGGCGGTCTACCTGCGGGAGCTGGGGTATTCCATCCCAAACACCCACGGCATTCTGGACGTGGCGGAGGAGCCCCGGCGGGCGGAACGGGAGGACGCCTACGGCCGCTACGCCACCGTGCGTCCCCGGCGGGAGAAGCGGGGGAAAAAGGCCTACCAGAACAACGGTACGGCAGAGCCTTTCTATACCTTCAACGTCACCATGGGCTTCTGCTCGGTGGCCCGGCTGAAGGAAAAGGCCAGGGGCTACGGGGTGTCCATCACGGAATACCTGACTGCCGTCCTGCTGAAGGTGATCGCCGACAAGCAGCACCGGGAGCGCCCCCGGCGGGAGAGGCCGGTGGCGCTGGCCATACCTATCAACCTGCGGGGCTGGTTTCCCTCGGAAACCCTGCGCAACTTCATTTTGACGGTGCGGCCCTCCATCGACCCCTCTCTGGGGGAGTATACCTTTGAAGAGGTGCTCTCTCAGGTGCACCACTATCTCCGGCTGAACATCAACCGCCAACAGATGCAGGCGGCCATCGCCGGGAATGTGAAATTCACCACAAACCGGCTGCTGCAGCTCGTCCCCATCGTGCTGAAGAATCCGGTCATGTCCCTGGGCTACAAGCTGGCGGGTGTACTGCCTTACTCGGGCACCTATACCAACCCAGGCCCCTTCCCCGTGCCGGAGGAGATGGCTCCGCACATACACCATATGGAGGTGATTCTGGGCCAGGCCACCACGCCCCGGCCCCACTGTGCCTCCATGAGCTATGGGGATATCATGGAGATCACCTTCGCGGGTACCCAAAAGGAGAGCGATACCGAGCGGGATTTTTTCCGCTTTCTGGTGCGGGAGGGCATTCCGGTGAAGGTGGAGAGCAACCGGACGGAATAAGCCAAAGGAGGCCCACATATGTCTTACTGTGTTCATTGCGGCGTGGAGCTGGACGCCACGGCGTCCTTCTGCCCTCTGTGCCATACGCGGGTTCTGGACCCCGGCCAACCGGTGGATACCGTCTCCCCCAAGCCCTTTCCCACCCGGCGGGGGGAGGTGGCGCCGGCGGCCAAACAGGAGGTGGCGCTGCTCATTACCGCCATGCTCGCCTCGGTGGCGGTGTGCTGCGGCGTACTCAATCTGTTCCTGCGGGCGGACCGGATGTGGTCGCTGTACGTCATCGGCGCGGCGGCCATGCTGTGGCTGTGGCTGGTGCCGCCGCTGCTGGCCCGGGGGATGCACCTGCTGCTGCGGCTGTTGCTGGACGTGGCGGCGGTGGCGCTGTACGTCTACCTGATCTCCGTGGATCTCAATGGGAGAGACTGGTATCTGGGCCTGGCCGCCCCAATCATCCTGTGGGGCGGGGCGATTCTGCTTCTGTTGGGTCTGGTGCTGCGGGTCTACCGCCGGTCGGCCCTTACTACGATGACGATCCTGATCGGCAGCATCGGCGTCTTTGTGTTTGGAATGGAGTTTTTTGTGGACCGCTGGCTGCACCAGCTTTGGAGTCCGTCCTGGTCCTTGGTGGTGCTCACCATCTGCATCGGCATGGTGATTCCGCTCATCATTATTCGCCGCGTCCCCGCCCTCCGGGAGGAGGCGCGCAGAAGGTTCCATCTCTGAAAGATGTGCTTGACAGATCCACAGCGCGGAAGTTAGAATAGGAGAGAGAACGAAACACGTCGAAAAGCGGGATATCCCGCTTTTGCGCCCGGCAGGCCGGGCGCAGAAGAGCGGTGTGTGGAGGAAAGGAGAACGGCACGATGAATGAAGGTAATATCCCTGGAAAAAATGAGGCTCTGATCTCCCTGATTCTGGGTATTGTGGGCCTGGTGGTCGCCCTGTTCGTCAACGGTATTTTCGGCATGATTCTTGGTATCGCAGGCCTTGTTGTGTCCTCGCGCTCCAAGAGCATGGGCTATAACGACAGCTTGCGGACGGCCGGCTTTGTGCTCTCTGTCCTGTCGGTAGTTCTGGGCGGCATTACCCTGGTGGCCTGCATTGCCTGTACGGCTGGTTTGGGTATTCTGGGCGCCTCTCTGTACTAAGAAGGGGAAACGAAATGCGGCAGCCGGTGTGGCTGCCGCATTTTTTGGAGGAAAGATGCGATCATGCTCCCATATCTGTCTCTCTTTGGGCGGTTGATGCCCACCTATGGCGTGCTGGGGATGGCCGGACTGGGCTTCGGCCTGCTGGCTGCTCTGCTGCGCTGCAAGCGCTTCGGACTGTCCCGGGACGACTGCGCCTACCTGTATATTTTGGGGGCGGTGGGGGCCCTGGTGGGGGCCAAGCTGCTCTACCTGCTCCCCCTCCTGCCCCGGCTGGCTGTGGAGCTGCCCCTGCTCTGGGAGGAGCCAGGGGAGTTCTATGCCCGCTATCTCTCCGGCGGCATGGTGTTTTACGGCGGCTTTTTCGGCGGTGTGGCGGCGGCCTGGGGGGCGGCCAAATATTTAAGGCTCCGCCTGTCCGACTTCTTCCCGGTGCTGGTGCCCGCCCTGCCTCTGGTGCACGCCGTGGGGCGGGTAGGCTGTTTTTGCGCCGGCTGCTGCTATGGACGGGCGGCTCCGCCCCCCTGGGGCATAGCATTCACTCACGCCATTGCCGGGCCCAACGGCGTGCCCCTTCTTCCGGTGCAGCTTTGGGAGGCGGGGGCGGAGCTGGTGATTTTCGCCTTTCTGCTCTGGTATGCCGGGCGGGCCGCCGGGCCGGGGCAGATGCTCCGGGCCTATGTGTTCTGCTATGCCCCGGTGCGGTTTGTGTTGGAGTGGTTTCGGGGGGATCCGGCCCGGGGGATGTACGGGCCCTTCTCCACGTCTCAGTGGCTCAGCTTGGTTGTTCTGGCCTTGGCCCTGGCGTGGCCTGTGGCGGGGCGGAAGCTCAAAAAATACGTCCGTGAAAGGGTATCCCAGCAAAAGGGCAACAGAGACAAGAGCGATTCAGCGCATTCATAAGAACCATAGGAAAGAGGAAACAGCCAGAGCTGACGCGCCAAAAAGGGCCGCTGGCTCTGGCTGTTTAAATTTCCGGTTTCATGACAGCAGGAGGACTTTTAGACAAGACTTATTTTACATTTGAACCTGGCTTTGAACCAGTAAAGAGGTATCGGCAGTCCCGGCGCTTTTTCAGATGAGCCGAAAATGGCGCAGCGCCTGTTCAATCCCTTTTTCGTCCACACTTGCCGTGACATAATCTGCGGCATGCTTTACCGCTTCCGAGGCGTTGCCCATGGCAACTCCAATTCCCGCGTAAGCCAGCATGTCGAGGTCGTTTTCCGCATCGCCAAACGCCATGCATTCCAGCCGCGAGAGACCGAAGCGCGTGAGAAAGCGCCGCATGCCAGCCGCCTTTCCTCCGGCCTCGGGGATGATGTCTACGCCGCCCTCACTCCATCTCGCCAGCTTGCAGCCCGTGGGGAGCAGAGCCCTCAGAAGGGGTTCCTCTTTTCTGGAGCAAAAGGCCGTGGCCTGATAGACCGGTCGGCCGGTATAGGGGGCGACCTCCGGGACAGGGGTGGAGATTTCCGCCTGCGCCTGCCGGACGGCGTCGGTGACGCGGTTAATGTAGATGCGTTCCTCCTCCACCAGGGCGAGGGGCGGGCCATCCGCACAGAATAGGTCTGCCAGCGCCTGCACGGCTTGCGGCGGCAGCGGCGTGCCGGAGAGCTGCCGTTGGCTGCTGTCCAGGCAGAGCTGACCATTCAGGGTGATATAGCCATCAAACGCCATCTCCCCCACCGGGAGGCTCCGCAGCTCCAGAATGTGCCTGCCGGTGGACAGAAACACCAGGGTTCCACCGGCACGCAGCGCGCGAATACAAGTCCTTGTGTGCGGAGAAATCCGGCCGGTCCGGTGGGAGAGCAGGGTTCCGTCCACATCAAAAAAGATGGCCTTGATCATGATGAATCCTCCTCTGCCGGGCGGCATCCAGATATTCAGTCCACCGGGGGCAGGCGCTGCTCCGCTTTGACTTCGGCCCTGTCCCGGTGGACGGTGGAGGCCGGAGCGATGGCATCCCGGCCGAATTTGTCCCGTATGCCGTCCATGGCCTTTTCCAGCTTCTCCAGCTTGTCCCGGCGGGGGGCGGCGCCGGCGGCGAACAGATCGAGCTGCTCGCCCGCCTCGCCCTCCTCCACCAGGGCCTGGGCGGTGAGGGTGAGGGCGCGCACGGGGGCGTTCTCCCTCCAGGCGGCGCGGATGAGCTCCATAGCCGCCTCCGACAGCTCACGGGCCACATAGGTGGGGGCGCTCAGCCGCTTTTGGCGGCAGATGTCCTTGAAATTGGGGTCACGGATGGTTACCTGGAGGGTGGTGCACTTGAGGCCGTGGCCCCGCAGGCGGACAGCCACCTCGTCGGCCAGCTCGGTGACTCCGGCGTGGAGCTCCGCCCAGCCCACCAGATTGCGGGGGAACGTGAGGCCGTTGCCCACCGATTTGGGGCCGGGCTGCTCCCGGGCGGGCACCACGGGGGAATGCTCCGCCCCAGTAGCGTAGTCGTGGAGGGTGCAGCCCTGCCTGCCCAGGATGGAGGCAGCGGCTTCCCGGTCGAGGCGGGCCAGATCCCCGATGGTGTGCACGCCGTAGTGCTCCAGCGCGGCGGCGGCCGACCGCCCCACAAAGAGCAGGGAGGTGATGGGCAGGGGCCAGAGCAGCTCCTGGTAGTTCTCCCGGGAGATCACCGTGGTGGCGTCCGGCTTTTTGTAGTCGCTGCCCATCTTGGCGAAGATCTTGTTGAAGGATACCCCCACCGATACCGTCAGGCCCAGCTCCTCCCGCAGCACCCGGCGGATCTCGTCGGCCAGGGCCTTGGCGTCTCCGCCGAAGAGGTGGAGGGAGCCGGTTATATCCAGCCAGCTTTCGTCGATGGAGAAGGGCTCCACAAGGTCGGTGTACCGCTCGTACACCGCGTTGACCTTCTTGGAGTAGTCCCGGTACTTCCAGTGGTGGGCGGGGAGGAGCACCAGCTCCGGGCACTTGCGCCGGGCCTGCCAGATGGTCTCAGCGGTCTGCACCTTGTACCGCTTGGCGGGCTCGTTCTTGGCCAGGATGATCCCGTGGCGGGAATTTGGATCGCCGCACACCGCCACCGGTCTGTCCCGGAGCTCCGGGTGGTCCAGCAGTTCCACCGAGGCGTAAAAGCTGTTCAGATCACAGTGCAGAATCACCCGGTCCATACCGTCCGCCTCCTTGCAGCTCCATTATAAGGGAAGGGACGAGAGAAGTCAAACACATGTTCTAATCCCCAAGAGACCACCGGGCGGAGCGGGCGGAAAAGCGGCCCAGTTCTCCCGACCCGTCGTAGAGCAGACAGGCCGCATAGGGGCCGTCGTGGAGGTTGAGGGCCATCCGCTCCAGCCAGCGATCCACCGCCACCACATCATAGTAGTCCACCGGCGGATACCGCCGGACGGTGTTATGGTGCGCCATGGACTCACCTCCCGTCAAATTGGGCCAGCTCGGCCAGCAGCTCGGGGTGGGCGGACAGATCTTGATCCCCATAGTAGCGCAGATAGAACACCACAGTCCCCCGGCACAGAAGGACGTCCTGTCCGAAGCCGCCCTCCTCGGTGATCAGAACTGCGTCGGTGTCCGGCACGTCCAGGGGCGCGACGGTGTACCGCTCCGGGATTTCGGCATAGAAGGTGTGCCGGGAAAAGAGATCCCGTGCAAAAGGCTCCGCTAGGGCGGGGAGGGAGAGACGGTACCAATCCAGCCGGAAACTGGTCTCGTAGTCTCCGTCCGCCATGTTCCGTTCCACCTCATACTGTTCCGGGGCCAGGACAGACCAGTCGAAGCGGACATAGTTGTCCAAGTCCACCCCCCGCCGCTCCACCGACCAGACGGAGGGGGCGGCCTCAAGCCTGGGCCGCCCCTCCAGCTCCTCCAGGGCGAAGTCGGGGAAGGGGCGGTTCACGGTCGCAGTCTCCCCCTCCCAGCGCATGCCACGCCCGGCTGCCAGGACGGCAAAGCTGAGGGCCACCAAGATAAAGGAGCCGGCCAGACAGGCGGCGTTGATGCGGGCGGAACACCGCCAGCCGGAGCGCCGGGGTTCCTTTCCGGCCCGCAGCCGCCGCCGAAGGGCGAAGAAGGAGGAGAAGGAGCGGAAGGACATATAAATGGCGATCCACTCGGACAGGATACAGAGAAAAAGGTTGTCCCCGCTTCCGGTGACCAGGGACAGTACCGGCTCATCCCAGGCCAAAAGGAGCCATAGGGGGAGGGCAAGAATGACCAGGGCGCAGATTAGCATGGGGGTGGCGAACCACCGAACCAGCCTTGCCAGCTTGTCCAGCCCGTACCCCCGTACCACCGGGTCGGTGTGCAGCTCCGGGGCGTCTGGTTCCCAGGTTCTGAACAGGGAAAAGCCTTTGCCCATGTATCCGGTCAGCTCCCATCCCAGGGTGCGGCAGTGCTCCATACCCTCCGGGCAGTCCAGGGTACCACGGGGTTCCAGCCGGTAGCGTACCGCCGCCGGTTCCCCCCGCCGGAAGTGAAAGAGGAAGGCGTCACTGTGGTCGTAGTGTAGGCCCCGGGCGGCCATGGACTCCAGCCAGCCCTCGATGTGATCCAGGTCCATCCCGTCAACCAGGCACAGTCTGCGCACCGTCCTCGGCTTCATAGTCCATCGCCCTCCTCTCCTCCTCCGCGTCCGCCAGACAGCTCCGCAGGCGGACAAGCTCTTCCTCGTAGCGGGCCCGGCCCTCGTCCGTGAGGACGTAGGTGCGCTTGCGGCCCTCCACGGCGGTCTCCCGGATCAGCCCTACCTCCTCGAATTTGGCCAGGATGGTGTAGAGGGTGCCCGGCCCCAGCCGCACCCGGCTTTGGGTGACTGCGGAGATATATTCGGCGATCTCCGTGCCGCACCGCGCCTGCCGCAACAGGGCCATCAGTACATAGAACATGGACTCCGTCAGGGTCTCCAGGATTTTGCGTCCCATCGCCTCGCCTCCTGATATCGCGCTTCGATATCGTCTATGGATATTGTAATATCGAAGGACGATATTGTCAAGCATAAGGACGGCGGATACCGGGCAGGTATCCGCCGCAGGAGGGAGATCAGCCGAAAAAGCGGTTTAGATCCTCCTCCACCGTGCCGATGCCGGCGATGCCGAAGGTATCTGTCAGCACCTTGGCCACGTTGGGGGAGAGGAAGGCGGGCAGGGTGGGGCCCAGGTGTATGTTTTTCACGCCCAGGTGGAGTAGGGCCAGCAGGACGATCACCGCCTTCTGCTCATACCAGGCGATGTTGTAGACGATGGGCAGGTCGTTGATGTCGTCCAGGCCAAAGATCTCCTGGAGCTTGAGGGCGATGACAGCCAGGGAGTAGGAGTCGTTGCACTGGCCCGCGTCCAGCACCCGGGGGATGCCGTTGATGTTGCCCAGCTCCAGCTTGTTATACTTGTACTTGGCGCATCCGGCGGTGAGGATTACCGTGTCGCGGGGCAGGGCCTTGGCGAACTCGGTGTAGTAATCGCGGCTCTTGGCCCGGCCGTCGCAGCCAGCCATGACCACGAACTTGCGGATGGCACCGCTCTTGACGGCTTCCACCACCTGGTCGGCCAGAGCCAGCACCTGGTTGTGGGCAAAGCCGCCCACCAGGGTGCCCTGTTCCAGCTCAATGGGGGAGGGGCAGCGCCTTGCATGGGCGATCAGGGCGGAAAAATCCTTGTGTCCCTGGCGGTCGGCCCCGATGTGGGGGCAGCCGGGAAAGCCCACTGCCCCGGTGGTATAGAGCCGGTTCTTGTAGCTATCCTTCGGGGGCACCAGACAGTTGGTGGTCAGCAGGATGGGGCCGCGGAAGGCCTCGAAGTCCTCCTTCTGCTGCCACCAGGCGTTGCCGTAGTTGCCCACAAAGTTGGGATACTTCTGAAAGGCGGGATAGTAGTGGGCGGGCAGCATCTCGCCATGGGTGTAAACGTCCACGCCGGTCCCCACAGTCTGCTCCAGAAGCTGCTCCAGGTCGTGGAGGTCGTGGCCGGAGACCAGAATGGCGGGGTTATCCCGCACGCCCAGGTTCACCCGGGTCACCTCCGGGTGGCCGTAGGCGCTGGTGTTGGCCTCGTCCAGGGCGGCCATCACGTCCACACCGTACTTGCCGGTCTCCAGGGCGAGGGCGGTCAGCTCCTCCGCGGTGAGGGAGTCGTCCAGGGTCTTGGCCAGGGCCGCCTGGAGAAAGGCGTCCACGCCGGGGGCGGACTTGCCGTAGGCGTTGACGTGGTGATTGTAGGCGGCCATGCCCTTGAGTCCGTAGGTGATAAGCTCCCGCAGAGAGCGGATGTCCTCGTCGGCGGTGGACAGAACACCGACCGCCTGGGCCTTGGCCCCCCAGTCGCCGGAGCCGTCCCAGCGCGCGGCGGCGGACAGCCCCGCCCCGTCCAGCCGGGAGCGCAGGGCGGCATTCCGCTCCAGAGTGGCGCGGATGCGGGCCTGAAGTGCGTCATCATCAAAGTTGGCGTTGGTGATGGTTACAAACAGGTTTTCGGTCACCAGCCGGTCGTCCTCCGGGATGATGGCCTCGCCCTGGTTCCGCAGGGCGGTCGTGAGCTGGCAGAGACCCCGGGTCACATAGACGAGCAAATCCTGGAGCGCGGCGGTGCGGGCGCTCTTGCCGCAGACGCCCGCCCGGGTGCAGCCGGTGCAGCCGGCGGTCTCCTGACACTGATAACAAAACATGTAAAGTCCTCCTTGTACGGGCGGAAGTATTGGAACTGTCCGCAAGTATAGCGGAGGCGCGGTGGAATGTATGTTGTAATTGCAACAGAAAAGGGGATTTGCTGTGGAAAGTGGCCCGACCGAACGGACAAAGGCCCAAAAGACTCTTGAGAACGGACTCCCAGTGTGTTAAAATAAAAATAAACCATTTAATTTATCTTTATTGGGGGTGGACGGGATGCCTAGGGTCGCTTATTCGGAGGAGGAACGGGAGCGTATCCGGGTGGCATTGGTTCGGGTGGCACTCGATCTGATGACAAAGCAGGGGATTCAGCATACAACCGTTGAGCAGATTTACAGAAGGGTTGGGATATCACGCACGTTTTTCTACTCCTTTTTCCCGACCAAGGAGGATCTGATCGTGGAGACGCTGTACCTCCAGCAGCCCAAAATTGTGGCATATGCGCGAAAGCTGATGGCAGATCCTGCTCTGAGCTGGCGTGATGGGGTGAGGCAATTCCTCCATGACTGCTGCTATGGCGAGAAGAATGGGATCGCGGTTCTGACCATCGAGGAGCAGCAGCTCATTTTTAAGCGCCTGTCCAAAGAGAGTTATCAGATGTTCCGCGAAAAGCAGGCCCGCCTGTTTGGAACCATACTGGAGAGTTTTGGAATCAGGGCGAATCGGGCAAATATCAGCCTGTTTACCAATCTGAGCCTCACGGTAATGGTCATACGCAGGGCGATCCCGGACACGCTTCCGCTGTTTGTGCCGGAGGCCGCCGATGAAACGGTGGAGTTTCAGATCAACGCGATCGCAGATGCCTTGGAGATATTGAAAGAGCAGGACTGATGGAATTGGAAAATCCGTCCGAATATTGAAGTACGATGTCAAATTCGGGCGGATTTAAGTCTGCTATAGATAAAGATAAATTATAAATTTAATCCTTATTTGAGTGTTCTTTATATGATATATGTTTAGGAGGAGTATGCAATGGGGTTTTTTAGCAAACTGTTCAAGGGACCGGAAATTGATATGGAAAAGAGCGATGCAAATGCAAAGAAAATGCGTGCGCTGTTTCACCAAGCAGTAGGGGGCGGGGAG
>OMGP01001278.1_pt1 | contig 21311 bp, 7 predicted proteins | sample 1646091 | NCBI WGS metagenome assembly OMGP01 (sample SAMN05578580, study PRJEB25193) | human gut metagenome | biome: Human Microbiome; feature: human-associated habitat; material: feces | host: Homo sapiens | place: USA:Birmingham | reverse complement strand
CATCTATAAAAAAGAATCCTGCCTTTTTTCCACCGATTATAATTTCTCTCGTTAAAATATCAAAATTCTCCTCAATGCGGATTTGTTTTTTCATATTGCGGATATTTTCATCCGCACTGGTTGAAAATTCTGTCCTGATATTATCTGTATTTATTGTCTGCATCGAAATAAATCCTCATTTCATTTCTGCGCCGGTTGCGCTTTTTATCCATAGGATATCCGCCGTCCGTGACTTCATACATCTTTTGAAAAAAAATAACAGAAATCCTATCCGCACGCGGTATATGATTTCTGTTATTTTTATCTTTTTTAAATTATTGTTTTAAAGTCGCTCTTAATACTCTTAAAGTTCTTCATCGGACTTTTTCTTTCGCTTACTGCCTGCAAATCCTGCAAACATTGCTGAAACTGCCGCACCGAAAAGATACCATACGGAATGTGTTTTATCTGCTGTCTGCACACTTTCCTGCTGATTTTCTGCTGCATTTTCGGACGGATTATCATTACCATTCTGACTGCCGTCAGCTTCTCCCGTACCGCCCGGCTGGTTATTGTCCGGCTCTGAAGGCGTCGGAGTCGGTGTTGGCTCTGGCGTTGGTGTTGGCTCTGGGGTCGGTGTTGGTGTCGGTGTTGGTGTCGGTTCCGGCGTTGGCGTTGGGTCTGGCGTTGGCTCTGGGTCTGGTGTTGGCTCCGGCGCCGGGGTTATTGTTTCCAGATTTGCCACAGCTTCTATCAGCCTTTGTGCCAGTACGCTGACTTCTTCCTGTGTTGCCGTTGTCCTGTCAAGTGCCTTTGCCGCATTTAATGCGGATTCAACTGTGCTGAAATCCTTGTAATCGGCGCTGTTTAAGCCCTCAGCATTCTGAATTGCCCTATCCAGTTCCGAAAAATCTACCGATACTGCTCCGCTTTCTGTGTAATCTGCGGAGGCTGCCGCATATGCCGCTACTGCATCCCAGCCTTCTGCAAATGCCATACCTTCGCCTGCTTCCCTTGCAAAGACACCGTTGACTGTCAATGCTTCTCCTTCTGCTTTGGCAAGCTGTCGTCTGTCGGTATTAACCGCAAAGCCCGGTCCGTAGGACTGATATTCATAAAAACGTGCTGCACTGTGGATATTGCCGCTCATATTATCATAGCCTTTTGTCTTAATATGACTGTCCATAAAGCATTTTACATACGTTACACAGGCATTTGACCGCCACGGTCTGCCCAGTGCCACACTATTTTCTGCCACCGAATCTGATTTTTTAAGCAGTCTGCTGTTTATGAATACATAGCCTGTTGTTTTTGTACTTTCAGTACTTGCCGCCGTTACATAGCCTGCCGCATTAGCGACAATATCGCAGTCGTCAAATACTGCCTGTGCACTGCCGAAAATCCAGTCTACATTTCCTTCAATATAACAATTCTTAAAATACTGGCGTCCGCCGCCGTCTGCCTGTAAGGTATCCTGCCATCCGGTCAGCCGTACATTATTAAAAATAAGCTGATCTGCTCTTGTAAGCATTGCAACTGCCTGCTTGCCTTCAATCGTTTCATTCGGATAATCAAAGGTATTCGCAACCGTCAGATTTTCCATGTATGTATGGTGTGCCGCTGCTTCAATCGAAACCGATGCACTTCCTGAGGTTCCGTATGCTGCCCCCGTTACCGGGTCTGTTTTTCCCGAAGCCGCATCATAACACAGCACGGTCTTTTCGCTATCCTCGCCAATTAAAGTGATATACGGCGATGTAATGCTTAATTTTTCGTAATACGTACCGTTCTTTACAAAAATAACTTTCTGTTCCTGATTGTCTGCCGGCACTGCTGCCAGTGCTTCCGCCACTGTTGTATACACCGGTACAGACTCACTGTCAAGCGTTCTGATACCGGAAGCATCTACAACCATATCGTATGATGAAAGTTTAACAAAGTTAAAATTACGGTATGTCTTTATGCCCTGTGTATTTTCAAAGACAACTTTTACTGCATTTCTTCCGTCCTGTAACGGAATCGTTATATCCACCGCTTCTCCTGCTGCCGTTTCTTTTTCAGACAGCAGCCGATCTCCTGCATACACCGATACTCTTCCGGCTTCATCATAGGCAAACTTTAAAGCAGCTTCATTTCCCGTTACCGTATCATTAGACTTTTCAAGCACCGTCATCTGTGCCGCCTGTGAACCGAACATGTATTCGCCTGTGTGCCCTGCCGTTGCCATAATGGATACCGGCGCTGACGGGTTACTTTCGTTATCCCGTCCGACTGCCGCTACCGTATAAAAATACGGGACTTCATTTTCCGCAGTGGTATCCGTAAATGTCGTGCTTTCTGATGTTCCAATCTCTGTATAGCCTTCTGCACGCTGTGTTGAACGGTAAATTCTGTAGCTGACAGCTTCCGGCACAGCAGACCATGTAACCGTATTTGCTGCATTTCCGGATTCTGCACTAATAGACGGTGCTGTCATCGGCAGTACAAAATGTACAGACGAAGTTTCCATAGAATTGCTTTCCTGTCCGCCGCAGACACCTGTAATTCTGAACTGATAGTCACCTGAATTTTCCGGTACATAGCTGTAAGAAGTTTCAGCGGTGGTATCCAGCTCCTTATAAGTTACGCCGTTATCCTGTGATACCTCTACGCGGTACTTTCCGTCTAACTGCGCACCCTCGCCGCTCCATGATACCGTAATGGAAGAACGGTCCTCTGAAATTACCGGTGTATTTACTCCTGTAACAGCCGGTGCTGTTCCGGCATCTTTATAATAATCCTTCTGATTATATAAAATGTTGCCCTCAGCATCCTTTGCCACCCAGTTGGTAATTTCCACATCGGAGCCAACCAGTGCCAGTCCGTATGATACGGCATCTTCTGCTGTCAGTGTCATATCCTTCCACTTGAATTCCTTTTTATCTGAATACGTCTTATTGCCGTTAGCATCGACAAGCAGCGGCTTACCAAGACTTTCAAATTCGGCAAGATAGCCGTTTTCGGTTCTTGTAAAGGTTACGTTATATTTATTATCTGCTGCCACCTCATACTTTGGTGAACCGTTTCCGGCTTTTCCAGTGCCTTTCATCCAATAGCCCGAAAGTGCATCGGTTCCAACCGATGAATCATAGCCCCTGAATCCCAATGAAGCAAACGCATATTTACCCGAAGTCTGGAATGCACCGACAAAAACACCCGTCCTTTTTGCATTCTGACCCGTAATCGAATAATCCTTAATTTTAAGAGTCATGGACATAGATGCAAATGCATCATTTTCCGGCAGTAAAATGTAACTTGTATTGACTCCTGCATCACCTGTACTCTGTGTAATATATCCGCTTTCTGCAGACTGTTCTGCTTTCATTACAGAACCCGCCCCGGTAACAGTTAGCAAATCTGAACCGGATACCTGCGGCTTATATCCGCTTTCCTCCTGACCTGAATTATCCCTATTCTGGTCATACAGTACATTTCCTGACATATCGGAAAGCACCATATCCGTCACTGTGACGTCCGCACTGTAAACTGCCAGTCCGAACTGTGCCATAATATCCGGTGTCAGCGCAGAATCCGAAGCCTTAAAAGTCTTTTCATTGACAGTTTCACTGCCTTCCTCCTGAAATGTGGCATAATAGGTATTGTCTGCTTTCTTTTCAATGCTTACCGTATAAACAGCCCCTTCTGTCCATGCCTGCTTCGGACTTCCGTTTCCAGCCTTGCCGGAAGCTTTCAGCCAGTACGGTGATACGGCATTTACATCACCTGTACCTCTGAATCCGATTGAATTATAAAGGTAATCTCCGTCCGGCTGGAAAGCACCGGCATACACGCCGGAATATTTTCCATTGCTAAATGAATTGACCTTTAATTTCAACGTCATTTTTGCCGCTTCTTTCGACTGTGGGAATAAAATGTAGGAAACATTTTTTCCTGCCGTTCCCTTATTTCCAACCATACTTGCAGATTCTGCGGTCTGGCTGATTGTCATACTGCCTGCATCCTGTGTCACGGTTACATCTTCCGTATCGCCGTAGGTCTGCAATGTATAATCAATTTTAACATCTTCTTCTGCCTGTGCTGAAATTGTAAGCTTTACACCGGATGTCAGCCTGTCTGCCTTTACAACAATATCTCCGGTTTTGGCATCATAGGTATAATCCTGCTTTGCAAGAACATTTTCTCCTGCTTTAATTTCAATTGCATCCGGAAGATGATATCCGCTGTCTGCCGTAAGCTGCGTTGTAAAATCTGTACCGACTGCCGCATAATCCGCACCGCTTGTTGTAATGTGTTCAAGGTTATAGTCAACATCTGTAAATTCTTCATGAATCGCAATATTTGAAAACTTTGCCGTGCTTAAATTTTCAAGGCTGTTTGCCGCTTTATTCGCATCTACGGCAAATCCCACATAAATGTCTTGTGCCATTTCAATAGTCTTTGAACCGACCTTTGTCCACGTTACACCGTCATCAGATGCATATCCTGTAAAGGTATCGCCGCGTCTTATCAACTTAAACCATGTTCCGTTAAAGTCTGCACCGCTCTTAAAATGCAAATCCCTTACCAGTGGTATTCCCGCTTTTTCTGCACTTGCAGGCGAATCAATCGTTTCAGAAATATCCGAAATTTTACCGTTTGTTTCAAGTCTGCTTGCAAGATAGGTTGACCATGTGGTTTCATTGCTGATTTTAACCATTGACATACCGAGTGCCGCCGTCTTTGAACCGCTCTCTAAGCTTTCACGGAACATCACACCGGTAAATACATGGTTGTCAACGGTTGTTGCTGAATCCAGTTTTGTAATAATTTCTGCATCACCTTTGACAAGCTGATACGTATACTGAAAATCATCGGTTGTGGCATCTGCATAGGTACTGCCGGATACGCAGCCTTCTGATGCGCCTAATTTTCCGGCACCTTTCACTGTCATCACACCATTTTCCAAACTTGCATTTCCCGCTACACCCGGATTGCCAATATCAGTGCTTGTCCACTCGCCTGTGCCAGCTGTGCTGTTAATATGCAGCTTCGATACAGATGACTGGGTCTGATTGCCATCATTATCATAGGCTCTAGCGGTGATATTGTACGTGCCGTCTGTCAACCCCGTATAATCAAAGGTAAATGGTGCGGTATCTGCTGTTCCGACAAGCTGTATACCATTGTAAAATTCTACCTTTGCAATGCTTCCCCCATTGTTTGCCTTTACATCAGCTGTCACTGTTACTGTCTGTCCTTCATCATACTGTGCATTATCCTGTAAATCAAGGGTAATATCCGGATTTGGTGCCGTATAACCGGACTGCTCTACATTTTCAACAAGTCCGTTAAAATATTCTTCTACGTAGGCATATCCGGTTGCCGAATTGATTTTCTTGGAATCACTTGCATCATTCGGATTTAAGCCATGTGCCGTTTCCCATGTATCCGGAATTCCGTCCATATCTGTATCAAATGAAGCAGCCCGTACAGATTCTTTTGCCGGATAGCCGCCGACCTCATCTTCTGTATTCACATATCTTCCCGAATCTGTCCGCGTTTCGGCTACAACTCTCGCATCAATGGCATCACGGTACGGATAGGTTGCACCCGCCTGCGCAAGCACCGGTTCATAACAGTCCGTAGCACTTGTCACGGTGGCACTGTCAAATCCTTCTGCCGTATACGGTGTTTCTGAAACTACAGTTTTATTGGCTCCTTCTGTCACGCCTGACATTTTTGAACCTTTTGCATTGTCAGCGGTAATTTCAGCATTGCCGTCCATGTAGTTGTCGTTTACATAAAATCCGCCCGGTTTTGTGGCTTCACCCATATCAATGACCTGATACCGAACCTGTTCTCTCGTTCCCTGTCCCGGTTTTAAGAAATTGTTGATAAAATTGGTATACGCATAACCACCACCATAGCAGGTGTTATATCCCCAGTTATAAAGAACATTATTGCTTAACTGCAGTGTTGCCGTACTGCCTCCATCCTTTGTCGGATCGCCCATGCATCCGCCGCCGATTCTTGGATTTCTCGATGTATGATTCGCAATCAGGTTATTCTGAAACAATACATTGTCGCCACCAAAAATACCGCCATATCCGTGACGACCTTTGGAATGTCCTGAAACAGTCAGACTTTCCGATACGATACACCACTGTACTGTTCCGTCCTGTCCGCGGTAAGTTGAAACTGTTTCATCGGTATTCCAGCTAAACGAACAGTGGTCGATCATAAAAGTCTTATTATCCCTTCCCCAGAGTGCATCCATGGAATCTCCGCCGGTATGTACATTTGCCGCACCCGGACGGAAACGCATATAACGGATAATCAGATTTTCAGAATTGCTGATATTTGTATCCCAGCCGGACAGGGTAATACCATCCCCCGGTGCTGTCTGTCCTGCTACGGTAATATTTTTTCTTTCTTTAAAGGTCAGTGTCTGCTTTAATTCTATCGTACCACCCACATTAAATACAATCATCGTTCCGCCTTTATCTTTGGCAAATTCTTCGATGCCATAACGCAAAGACCCTTCTACCGGTGTTTCACCTTTTCCGTAATCCTCCAGTGTTGTAACGACATACACATCATATCCTCGTCCGCCGGTTGCAAATCTTCCACCGCCTTTTGCGCCTGCAAATGCAAGCAGGGTGTTATTTTCCGCCCCATATGCAAATGTTCCCGCCGGCAGGGATATGCCTGATGTTGCCATCAGTCCTGCCAGTGCAAATGCCGTTGCCCTTTTTACGTGATGTCTGTTCGCCCTTCTCCGCTGTGCGCGGTTTTGTATCTTCTGATTCATTGCTAACCCTCCAAATAAATATTTTCCATGATATCAGGGTCAAAAGGTCTAAACCGAATGAGCTTGCTCATAGGTGGGTGCTTTTCTCCCCAACATCTTCCCATATATGTATCATAATCTTTCACCCCGGCATTTCAAAGATACAATCCATTTTTGTGCAAAATGTATCTTTTGCAATTATTTTTTGTAAAAGTTTTTTGCAAAATATCTTGTTTTTAGTTTTATTTTTCGTTATGATAGACGTGCAGGGTACAATTTTTTATTGTATAAAATGTATCCTGTATGGGAAATCTATCAGGCATCGCTTGATATTGGCATTATTGTGCTGCAGATATCGCAAAATATTCCTGATAGCAGATGAGAAATCGCCTGCGCGAATTTTTCATCGCTTTTTTGCAACAAGTTGCTCAGAAACGGAGATTGATATGAATGAACAATTATTAATACAAGGCGTTTTACATGAAGCATTTACACGGACAAGTTATGCACCGGAAGCGGAAGCCGCGGATTTTCTGCGCCGCCGTTTTCCCTATCCGAATTTCTGCATCACTGCATTTTCACTGTCCGGCACACGGCTGGCGGATTCCTACCGGCACCAGTTGATATCCATGATTCCAAAATACACTGCGGGACTGACAAAATTCCCGACCTTTGCCTACCGCACGGAAAATCATGAATTTTTACTGCTTTTTAATTATCCGGAGGAATCCGAGCCGCAGGAGTATATCCGGCAGTCTTATGAATATTTTAAACAGCGGCACAACTGCACGGTGTTTTGGGGTATCAGCCGTCCCTGTGTCGGTCTGTCTGAATTTATTTTTGCCAAAAAAGAGGCACTGACTGCGCTTTCATTTTCACTGACGGACAGCCATGACGATATTACCGTCTATTCCGACCAAATGTTTATTCCGGCAGAAAATTCATACGGCTGTTTCTATCCGCAGACTGCGGCAGATTTACTGATAAAGGGCATGAAAAACCACGATACGGATTTGATTCATTTTATCCTGACGGTGCTTGAAGATGAAAATACACGGTTACGCCCTTTTTCGTCTGAACAGATGATTGCTGGGCAAATGCTTGCCCTTCATAATGCCGTAACCGCCACTTTTTTCGGTCTGAATCCAGTGAAATACGGCTTTTTAGAACAGTTGTTTGCTTTCCAGCAGGAAATTATCGGCTGTCAGGGAAATTTTGAACATTATTTTTCACACCTGCATGACCTATGTCTTTCGGTCAGCGCTTCACTTGCCGGACAACGGATGAGCAAAAAGAAAGAGCTTGTTCAGGAAACCGCTGATTTTATCCTGCAAAATTATGCCGATGCCAACTTAAATCTTTCCGGCACGGCACAGCATTTTCAGGTTTCCGAAGGCTATCTTTCGAGTATTTTTAAGGAACACGCCGGTATCTGTTTTGCGGAATACCTTGAAAAATGCCGCATTGAAAAAAGCTGTGTTTTGCTGTCGGACACTGCCTCGACAATTGAACAGATTGCCGAAGATGTCGGCTATAACAGTGTGTATTCTTACCGCCGTGCCTTTAAGCGGCTGTTTCATATCAGTCCATCCGCTTACCGGGAACAGAAACTGCCGTAAAAAACAAAAATACCCCGAAACAAAAATACCCCGCAGGGACTGTCAGATTTTATCGCTGACAGTCCCCGCGGGGCTTTTCTTTGCTTTTGAACCGACAATGCCTGTTCCGCTTAATGCCAGTAAGGCAAACAGCCATGTAACAGGGGTACTGTCACCGGTTTGGACAGGCGCACTCTGCGGCTGTTCCGGCTGTGCTTCTGCCTGTGCCTGCTGTGCTTCGGATACATCTTCTTTTTTCTGTATCGTCACCTCAACACGGTTGCCATCGGCGTCCACTGCCGTAACCTTTACCGGCTGATTACTGCCCTGTATCGTATAGATTCCATTATCCGCCGTAAGCTGTTTATCTCCTGCAAATACTTTCTATAAATTATCATCTTCCAACGTAAACTTTACATTTTCACAATAACTGCCGCCGTCGCTGATTCCGATAAATACAGGCGGCTGTGTGACTTTCTGCACATAAACCTGTACATTTGCCATAGCTGTGTTTCCGGCTTTATCAGTAATCTTTGCATAAACAACCATTCTGCCGTCCGGCTCTACCGTAAATTCTTTTTCGTATAAATTCCACTTTCCGTTTGGCAGTGCATTTAACTGTTCTACACTCTGCTCACCCTCTGCAACATAGTAGACAATATTTGCAATGCCTGTTCCGGTATCGTGTGCCGTAATCTCTACTTTCTGTGTCTTATTAAAGAACTTTCCGAAAGTTATCTGATTCAGCCACTTGTTCCATGTCATGTCCGATATCGTAATACTGCCTTCCGGGATACCTACCACATAGCCTTCGGCACTGACTGCTTTAACCGTAACAGTCTGATTGCCGGTATTTAAAATTTGTATCTGCTTTCCTGCCGCCTGTCTTTCCTGACCGTAGCCTTCTTCCACAGTACCCAGCCTTTTAAACGGTATTTTTTCTTCATACACCTTTCCTCCTTAAATCCTCACATAGTTCTTTTGTACTATCATATTCTATCTATAGTTCTATTATATCATAATGTTTTTTATCTATATATCTAATTTTGTAACAAAAAATGACCTCCGCTCGTCAGATTTTTGCTTTACTTCTAACGACCGGAGGTCTGCTTCATATATTCACTATATGATTTTTATTCTTTTATTTTACTTCTTTTTTCTTTCTGCCTGCCAGCACAACGAATGCTGTCATTGCCGCAAACATCATCAGTACAAATGGAACTGCACGCATGGTGTCCGCAGTTGCAACACCTGTATCCTCTGTCTGTGCATCAGAAGTTGTTGCTGCAGAACCTTCCGTAGACGGCTGTACCGTTTGTGTCGGCTGTACTGTTGTCGGCTCTGAAACAGTCGGCTGTTCCGGTTCTGACGGTGTGGTCGGCTGTTCATTTACTGTCTGATAAACTACCGCAAACGGACTGAATGAGGAAACTTCAACATAAAGTCCATTGTCTGTCAGCTGCGGCATCAGTGTTTCCAGACCGTTTTCTGTCAGATGAAGCACTGCATATGAATAACCATTCTTTCCTGTTCCTGCCGGATATTCCAAAGTAACACCCAGCTTGCCATTCTTAAAGGTTACGGCATTGCCTGCTTCATCGCTCAGATTCATTTCCAGATAAGAAACACTGCTGTTTTTCAAAGTTGCCGGCATTTCATTTTCGATTGCCGCTTTCATCTGCTGTGCAGCTGTATCGTATGCCTGTCCTTCTTTTACGATATTCAGGCTCAACTTTGTATTCTTTAATACACTACCGTCTGCACCCACAAATTCAACTGTTTCAGGAACAGTTACTGTACCGCTTCCGTTGACTGTAACCGTTGTCTTTGTTTCTGTTGGTGTTGTCGGTTCACTTGGCGCTGTCGGCTCTGCCGGTGTGGTCGGCTGTTCCGGTGTGGTTGGTTCACTCGGTGTGGTCGGCTGTTCCGGAATCGTCGGCTCACTCGGTGTGGTCGGCTGTTCCGGTAGTGTCGGCTGTTCCGGTGTGGTTGGTTCACTCGGTGTTGTCGGCTGTTCCGGTGTGGTTGGTTCACTCGGTGTTGTCGGCGCTATCGGTGTCGTCGGCTTCTCCGGTGTGGTTGGCTCTGTCGGTATCGTCGGCTTCTCCGGTGTTGTCGGCTCTGTCGGTGTCGTCGGCGCTGTCGGTGTCGTTGGCTTCTCCGGTGTGGTTGGCTCTGTCGGTGTCGTCGGCTTCTCCGGTTCACTTGGCTGTTCCGGTTCTGCCGTAACTTCCTTACCGTCTACGATAAGCTTTACATCAGAGAAGGTTACATCGGCATTTCTTGCCACGTACATGCCCACATAGACATAATCGGAATCAATAGATGTCAATTTAAAGTCAAATCCACCGGTAATTGTTTCTTCTTTCCCGAATGTGCAGGCATATCCGTCTGTACTGCTTTCAATTTTAACATCAATCACATCACCTGCTGCAATTTCATTTACACAGATTCCTCCCCGTGTTAAAGCACCACTCTTTCTCGCAAAACAGTTCCATACATTTCCCTGTTTTGATAATTTTAGTGGTCCTGCTGCCACATAATCTCCCATCATATCTTTCGTATTCATATCCAGCCATACAGCATCTCTTACCATCAGTCCAAATGAAGCCTGATCATGTACATCGTAAGATAACACTCTCATTTTAGCTGACAGTGTAAATACACTTTTTGCCGGGACTTTATAATAATACATCGCTATACCGTCAGAAGTATCCGTTATTTTTCCCTTTGTACTCTTAATATGGACTGTGTTATTTTCCAGTCCTTCAAGCACATGCGTTGCCTTTGACGGCTTACCGCCAAGGTCGCCAAATACCGAACCGCTCCAGATACCAATCTGTTTCCAAAGCTGACTGACATCTGTAACCGGAGTATATTCTGCTTCCTTATAATCCGGATTTGGCTGCAATACTTCGCTCTTTAACGGTTTTTGGGCCTCCTTAATGTGTTCTGAAAGTCCCGGAATATTCTGTTCTTTCAATATTCTTGTCATCATGTATGCATTATAACGTGCACCATAAATATTCGTATGCGTATTATCTACGCTGGTACCAGAAGACGAGGTCCATGCATGTAAATTCAATGTTTCATCTGCTCCCAGCTCATCATAAAGATTCTTTGTAAGCGTTGTCATATCCACAACGGTTATATCTAAATCTTCACCCATTTTACGAATTGCCTCGGCATAATTTCCTCCTTCAAATTTACCTGAATCCGATGTGATATGCAGATTTGAATCTTCCCATATTCCTGTTGCTGTTCTTCTGACAATCGGTGTACAAAGAACAACTGTAACGCCTTTTTCCTGCGCCGGTTTTACATAATTTACATACAGCGAATTGGCAAATGAACCTTCTGTCAAATAATTGCCATTTGGATTCGTATACCGTCCTTCATCCGCTTTTTCATCATTATGTCCAAAGCCAACAAACAGGTAATCTCCTGCTTTCATTCCCTGCATTAATGTCTGATACTGTTCTTCCTGCACATAGCTTTTTGAGCTTCTTCCTGACAATGCAAGATTTTTCACTGTGAGACTGCTATCAAAATAATGTTCTAACTGTGTTCCCCATCCATACCTTGGATAATAATAGGTGTCATTAAAACTGCATACCGTTGAATCTCCTACGGTCCATACCGTTGCCGCATTGAATGATGGAACATCCGGCTGTTCAGGTTTTGACGGCTGCTCCGGTTTCGTTGGCTGTTTTGGCACCTGTGCCGATACAAAGCTCTTACTGTCACCTGTTGTTCCACTGATTGTTTCCGGCTTTATAACCAGTTTGATAGAACATCCTGCATCCTCCTGCGTAATTGTATAGCTTTTATCCGCATAAGAAGGTACTGCCTTTACCAGTGTTTCTTCTCCTGATGGTGTTATACGATACCATTCCAATACAGATGCATCTGCTTTTTCATTACCACTTAACGTATACAATGCCTTTAAAACAGAACCCGTTTTAAGCTCGCCTTCGATGGCAATATCTTTCACTGTCACTGCCGTGTCTGTTTCCTGTACAAAATAAAACGGCTGCCAGCCCTTAAATGTCTGCACAATATCTGCATATGGATTTTCATTCTTTACTGTGCCTGCCGTTCTAGCTGAAACATCTGCCGCACCGCTTCCTAAAACCGTCGTATTGTATTCCTGATAATTTGCATCTTCCGGTCTGGCACCACTCATTGAATTCCAGCCTACCGCTGTTACTGTATCCTTTGTCTGAAGCTTTGTATTTAAAAATGCAACCGTTGCACTGCTTCTCCATGGTCTTCCAAAATATCCTGCCGCTACATCCCATGCATCATTGGCTGACACATAACAATTTCTGAAAATGTAACCGGTCGTACTTCCATCTGCCGCAGCCGTAATATAAGCGCCCTTTTGTGTATTGCTGTATCCATAATAACTCAGTTCACAGGCATCAAATAAAACATCACCGCCGCCAAAGATATAATCAGTATTGCCATCTATGAAACAGTTCTTGAAATATGCCTGAATATTATTACCTGTATACAGTGTATCCTGACTACTGACAATTCTACACTCATAAAACTCCGACTGTGAACCTTCAACTGCAAGCGCACTTGCACGTTCTGTAGCCTCACCGCTTGCCGCATCAGAATCTTTGGTTCTTTCAAAATTCTTAATATCCGGTCCACCCGGTGTCACACCGTCTGCCAATTCTTCATCTGTAATGTATTTATTAAATGACGATTCAAATGTAATATTCTGTGCGCGAAATGCTGTTGCCGTATTTTTTATATAAACAGCCGCACCCCATTTTTGTGCAGTATTTTTTTCAAATTTGTCATACGCTGCTGCTTCTGAATAATACCCGTCAGCACCAATACTGTAGTATTCGTATCCAATACCATAATACCACGTTAACAGCACTTCTTTTTCCGGTTCATCATTAATAAATGTTACATATGGTGTATCTACAAGAACCTGCTCACGATACACCCCCGGCGCGATATGAACAGTAATACGCTCAGATTCATTAGAAGGATTCATCGCTTTACATGCTTTTACTGCTTCCCGCACTGTCTGATAATTATGCTCTTTCTGGTCATATCCGACATAAATATCCGGTACCCATTCAAGTTTTTCTTTTTTTGTCGTTAAAAATAGCAAATCTCTTGCGACTGCCTGATTTTCAACGACAATATGTGAAACAGTCTGATAGTCCCCTGCCTCTGCTTTTACTTCATATGTACCGTTACGCAGTTTAAGCTGATAACTATTTGCAGAAATCGCTGCATCATATATATACCGGTCTTCCATATTCACAAACTGTAACGCTGTCACTGTATCCGGCACATCCAAACCTGTAAATGCACCTGACACTGTGTAAGTTTCTTTTTTTACGACATGAATATTCTCTTGTGCTGATTGTGTCAGACGGATTTGCGCTGTTCCGTCCGGCTCATAATCGTTAACGCCGTTTAATGTAATCGTATATGTTACATCCGGTTCAATACTTACACTGTAAGCTCCCTGTTCATCCGGTATAAAAACAACATCTTCTTTTTCTGAATTTTGAGGTGCTTTTAAAATAACCCTTAATGCACTGGTATCATAATCTGTATCAAAGCCTGATATGTTTCCTTTTAATTCACACACATTTTTACTTTCCACAAAAAGATTCTGCTGTTTTCCGTTTATTACATCTGTATCCTGCACTGTAATATTTTTACACGCATCTGTGAAACCAAATCCCACATTTTCTGTAAGAACTGCCGTATATGTATATCCCGGTGTCAGGGAAACTTTATACATTCCATTTTTAACCTTTGCCTGCACTTCTTCCAGTGTTTCCATATTTATAAATTTTACGCCATATTCTGCAATATCCGTACCTGCTATATCTACAGTTCCTGTTACCTCAACCGGAGGAATCTGTAAAATTCTGTGGTATACCGGTTTTACATTTGTCGTACTTCCAACATAAATCTGATACTGTCCACTGTACTGTGCAATAAATTCATACCGTTTACAGGCTGCATTTCCAATATCTGCTGTATCGTCCTGTGTTCCCTGTGTCCCTTTATAAAGGAAATGAACTTTGTCGGTTTCTTTTGTATAAGACCCCATATATGCCACAATTTTATCTCCGGCACTTACATCATTTAATGTAACACAGCGTCTTGTATTTCCACCTTTTCCATTGCATTTCCATACACCATCAGAACAATATCCGTCCTCGTATGAAAATGTCGTATAATTCACACCGCCTGTGACAAATTTCAGCGCATTGACACCGCCCTGTATGCTGTCTCCACTTTCGTATTTTACTGCAAGTGTACCAAAATTCACTATCTTATCTGTATTAACCGTCCCATCCAGTGTACCATTTTCACCTATAAGACCATTGGCATCCCATGCTGCCTGTGTGATATTGTTATGATATATTTGTGTATCCTCTTCCTGCTTTGCTCCAAAATCCCACACTTCAATCTGTCTTGTAACTTCCGGTCTCTGAAGTTCGGATGGAGTCACAAGAATATACGGAATATATGTATTTGCTGTCAGCGTAACTGTTCCGGCATTTCCCGTATACTCAAAAACAATTCGATCCGAACCGTCGGTCTGGGATTCACTATAACAATTCTGTGTCTTTGAAGACTGAACCGTCTGGTCAAGTGTTCCGGATTCAGTATTAAGTTTAATATCACCACCCCACCGGCAGCCTCCAATCATAATGCTGCAGTCTCCCGGTACCTGAATCGTAAATTCCGTTTTCCCCTGCATTCCATGTGTTGAATCCTTATACCGTCCGGGTGTCCGAACCTCCATCAATCCTATAACACCTGTATTCAAAGCAGGTTCTGACGCACTGCTGTCTAAATTGTAAAGCACACTATCTTTTATCCTGAAATCATAATAATAGCTGGTATTCACTGCCATCTGTGCTGCTGTCATTCCATCAGCCACCATTATAGACTGTGGTATATAATCATCTGCAAGCGGTGTAATCAGAATTTCCGGTATATACGATCCCGGTGAACTCACGGTAACTGTTCCCGCATCTCCCACATAACAAAAGCTTACTCTGTCCTGACCACTTGTATCAGCCGGATTATAACATTTTGCTGTTTTTGCTGCTTTAGACACGGCATCCAATGCTCCCGTTGTTGTTTTTAATACAAACTGGTCATTCTGTCCTGTAAACTGACATCCTCCAATTGTAATCATACAATTTCCAGCGACCTTAAACGTCATCTGTGCCTGTCCGTTCATGCCATGATCTGTACTATGGAATTTTCCCGCCTTCTCCACGGTCATCAATCCAAATGTGCCACATTTCATTTCCGGATTAGCACTTTCTTTTGATGTATCATAGATTTCACTGTCTTTGTTTTGAAAATTAAATGCATATGCAGTTCCTTTTACTGGTTCTGTTATCAGAAATCCGTCTGCGTATGTATATTCTTCAGAATCCGCAGCAAAAATGGCATAATCGCCTGTAAATACTGATGTTATCATCATCAGAAGCGTTAATGCCATGCTGATCCATCTTTTGGTTGTTTTTCGCAACTTCATTTGTAAAACTATTTTTCTTTTCTCTGTTTTAAACGTTTTTTTGCTCATTTGATTGTTAATGTTTCACAATTCTTTTGTAAATTTTAATATTTTTTTATTACTTTTGTTGTTCCACTTGTACAAAAAAATTATATCCATTTTAATAAAATAAATTTTTCCACCTGTATATCTAATTTTGCAACAAAAATATTAATTCTATATATATGCCCTATCATTTAAATAGGTTTATTTTTAAAATCAAAAGCACCCGGAGAAAATCGTTTTACCGACTCTCTCCGGGTGCTTCTATTTTAGATTCTGTCTGTTAAGACGAATCTTTTTTACTTATAAAGTTCTACTAACTTCAGTAAGTGCTGGTAACGTGCATTTGCAGTCTTTTCAGATTCAGCAAAGAGTTTTTCAGCTCTTTCTGGGAATGGCTTAATCAGTCTTGTGTAACGAGCTTCGTTATTTAAGAATTCCTGATATGAACCATCACCTTCCTTAGAAGTTAATGTGAATGGATTCTTTCCTTCAGCCTTTAATGCAGGGTTGAATGAGAACAGATTCCAGTATCCGGCCTTAACAGCCTTCTTCATTTCATCCTGGCAGTGGTTCATACCACCCTTAGCGATACCGTGAAGTTCGCAAGGAGCGTAACCAATGATTAATGAAGGACCGTTGTAGCTTTCAGCTTCAGCAATTGCCTTAACAGCCTGTGCAGGATTAGCACCAAGAGCAATCTGTGCTACGTATACGTAACCATAGCTCATAGCGATTTCTGCAAGACTCTTCTTGCTGATTTCCTTACCTGCTGCTGCGAACTGGCAGACTTCACCGATGTTAGAAGCCTTTGAAGCCTGTCCACCTGTATTAGAATACATTTCTGTATCGAATACCATAACGTTTACATTCTCACCTGATGCAAGTACATGGTCAAGACCGCCGAAACCGATATCGTAAGCCCAACCATCACCACCGAAGATCCATACAGACTTCTTAGCGAGGTAATCTTTCTTTGCAAGAACTTCCGATGCAAGAGGACAACCTTCTTTTGCTGCCTTTTCTACTTCCGGAATCAGTGCTGCAACATCTGCTGCATTCTTCTTTGTATCATCCTTAGATGCAAGGAAGTTTGCTACAGCCGTCTTTAATTCAGCAGATGCCTTTTCAGAAGCTGCCATTTCTTCAAGTTTAGCAATAGCCTGATCTCTTAAAGTCTTCTGTCCAAGATACATACCGAAACCGTGTTCTGCATTATCTTCAAACAGTGAGTTTGCCCAAGCCGGACCCTTTAAGGAATCTTTATTTACTGTATATGGTGATGTAGCTGCCGGACCACCCCAGATTGAAGAACAACCTGTAGCGTTGGAAATGTACATCTGCTCACCAAATAACTGTGTAATTAATCTTGCGTAAGATGTTTCTGCACAGCCTGCACAGCTTCCTGAGAACTCAAGGAGTGGCTGGTTGTACTGAGAGCCGATAGGAGTAGCATCTGTAAATACAGGCTTAATCTCCTTCTTGCCAACATTTGCTACTAAGTAGTCAAATACCGGCTGTTCTTCTGCCTGTGATTCCTGTGGAACCATCTTTAATGCGCCCTTAGCGGCTGCCGGACATACAGTTACACATTCGCCGCATCCCATACAGTCTAATGGAGATACAGACATTGTAAACTTCATGCCTTCAGCTACTGCATGCTTAGAATCAGCAAGCTTAATCTGTGAAGGTGCTGCACTTACTTCACCTGCATCCAGAATAAACGGACGGATTGTTGCATGAGAACATACGAATGCACAGCTGTTACACTGAACACAGCTTGTAGGATCCCATTCAGGAACCATAACGGCTGTTCCTCTCTTTTCGTATGCAGATGCACCTGTTTCAAACTGACCATCAGCAATATCCTTAAATGCAGATACAGGAAGGCTGTCACCATCCATTAATCCGATAGGATCTAACAGTTCGTTGACCATCTTTACAGTAGCCGGACGACCTGTACGGTTGATTGTCTTCTTTTCTTCTGTTGCATTTGCCCAGTCAGCAGGTACTTCTACCTTATGTACAGCATCTACACCGGCATCAATTGCCTTGTAGTTCATTTCTACAACAGCGTCACCCTTCTTGCTGTATGACTTCTTAGCTGCTGCTTTCATGAATTCAACTGCCTGATCGATAGGCATTACGTTTGCAAGCTTAAAGAATGCAGACTGTAAAATTGTATTTGTTCTCTTACCCATACCAATTTCAATTGCTTTGTCAATTGCATTGATTGTGTAGAGCTGGATATTGTTCTTCGCAATATACTGCTTTGCTTCTGCATTCAGATGTTCAGCGAGTTCTTCGTCTGACCACTGGCAGTTAATCATAAAGATTCCGCCCGGCTTAACATCCTGAACCATCTTGTATCCCTTTGTGATGTAAGATGGGTTATGACATGCAACAAAGTCAGCCTGATTGATATAGTATGGACTTCTGATTGGGTTATCACCAAATCTTAAGTGGCTGATTGTAATACCGCCAGTCTTCTTAGAGTCATACTGGAAATATGCCTGAATGTACTTATCTGTATGGTCACCGATAATCTTTGTAGAGTTCTTATTCGCACCTACAGTACCATCACCGCCAAGACCCCAGAATTTACATTCAACAGTACCCTTAGCAGATGTAATAGGAGCCGGCTTAACTTCCGGTAAGCTTAAGTTTGTTACATCATCTACGATACCGATTGTAAATCTTGCCTTTGGAGCATCTTTTTCAAGTTCTTTGTATACAGCGAATACTGATGAAGGTGGTGTATCCTTAGAACCAAGACCGTAACGGCCGCCTGTTAAAATAACATCATTCATACCGGCTTCACGAAGTGTTGCTGCTACATCAAGATAAAGAGGTTCACCTAATGAACCAGGTTCCTTTGTTCTGTCGAGTACCGCAATCTTCTTAGCAGTCTTAGGAAGAACCTTTAAGAGGGAAGCTGATACCCATGGACGATACAGTCTTACTTTTACAAGACCTACTTTTTCGCCCTTTGCTGTTAAGTAGTCAATTACTTCTTCAGCTACATCGTTGATAGAACCCATTGCAATGATGACTCTGTCTGCATCCGGTGCACCATAGTAGTTGAATAAATCATAATCTGTACCTAACTTTTCGTTAATCTTCTTCATGTACTTCTCAACAACTGCTGGAAGTGCATCATATGCTGAGTTACATGCTTCACGATGCTGGAAGAAAACATCACCGTTTTCATGTGAACCACGCATAGCCGGATGTTCCGGATTCAAGGCATGTGCACGGAATTCTTCTACTGCTTCCATATTGCACATTTCCTTTAAGTCTTCATAGTCCCACTTTTCAATCTTCTGAATCTCGTGAGATGTACGGAAACCGTCGAAGAAGTTAATGAATGGAACTTTACCTTCAATTGTTGCAAGGTGTGCAACCGGGCTTAAATCCATAACTTCCTGAGGGTTTGTTTCAGCAAGCATTGCGAAACCAGTCTGACGACAGGCGTAAACGTCACTATGGTCACCGAAGATATTCAGGGACTGTGTAGCAACTGTACGTGCTGATACATCAAATACACAAGGAAGCTGTTCACCGGCAATCTTGTACATATTTGGAATCATCAGAAGAAGACCCTGTGATGCAGTAAATGTTGTTGTTAATGCACCTGCTGCAAGTGAACCGTGTACTGTACCTGCGGCACCTGCCTCTGACTGCATTTCTACTACCTTTACTGTATTACCAAAAATGTTTTTCTGTCCTGCTGCTGACCACTGGTCAACAACATCTGCCATTGGACTAGAAGGTGTGATAGGATAGATACCTGCAACTTCTGTAAACGCATAAGCAACGTGTGCAGCAGCTGTATTACCATCCATAGATTGTTTTGCTCTAGCCATTTCTTTGTAATCCTCCTTAAAAATATTGTGGAATTGTATCATTCCGATTATCTATATTTTAGTATTTCTTCGACAAAATGTAAAGGCATTCTTCTAAATTATCTATTAAAATACATAATTTCTTTGTAATGCCTTTACAATTTTTGTTTATTTTCACTATCGTTTGTGTATACAATATACTGTATCAGCTTCTTTTTATAACCTTTTCTGCCAGTTTTTCCAATGCCTGTCCATCTGTCTTTTTCATGACTGACCGGATTGTTACCATATCCTCACAAATAGTTATATTCTTCATATTCTCCAGATATGACTTCATCAACCTGCCGGATACCGGACCCCACGAACCGTTTTCAATCACTGCCGCATAGCGGTTCTGGAAATTCTTCATTTTTAAATGATACAAAAAATCCTCCATGCATGGCATTAATCCACCATCATACGTAATGCCCGCAAGCACCAGCGCATCATAACGGAAGCTGTCCGCAACCGCTTGGGCCATATCTGCTCTTGCAAGGTCAAAAACAGCAACCTTTTCTTCACCCTGCCCCTTCAATATAGAAGCAAAATGTTCAGCCACATATTTTGTATTGCCGTGAATTGATGAATATGCCACCACGACGCCCTTTTCTTCCGGCTGATAACTGCTCCATTTTGCGTATTTATCTAAAAAGTATTCCAGACCACCGGTAAGCACCGGTCCGTGCAGCGGTGCAATTTTTTCAATATCAAGTACCGCTGCTTTCTTTAAAAGGCCTTGGACATTAGCACCGTACTTGCCGACAATATTAATAAAATACCTTCGTGCTTCCCCTGTCCACTCATGCTCCAGTACGTCCTGTGCTTTTCCTGCGGCATCATAAGTGCAGCTCTGTGACAATGCACCGAATCTGCCAAATCCGTCCGCTGAAAATAAAATCTTATCGGCTTCATCATATTCGACCGTGACTTCCGGCCAGTGTACCATTGGTGCCATCACAAAATGCAGCGTATGTCTGCCAAGCTTTAACGTATCGCCTTCCTTGACTTCTAATATAGAAAGTTCTTCCGTATCCAGTTCAAAAAACTGTGGCAGCATGGCTACTGTTTTTGCATTTGCCACAACAACCGTTTCCGGATACTTTACCAGAAATTTCCGAATATTTCCGGCATGGTCCGGCTCTAAATGCGAAACAACCAGATAATCCGGCGCTTTTCCACCAAATACTTCTTCCAGATTATCAAACCACGCATCTGTCGCCCGGTTATCCACCGTATCCATTACTGCAATTTTGCTGTCCTTAATCACATAGGAATTGTATGTCACCCCGTCCGGTATCCGGTACTGGCTCTCAAACAAATCCAATGTCGTATCGTTTACACCTACATAAAAAACATCTTCTGAAATCTTCCAAACTGCCATGCCAATTCTCCTTGTTTTTGCTTTTTTACTTTTTTTGTCATTATAAATCTTTTTTGTGTTAAAAACAAGAACGTTTCCTATTTTTATTAAATTTAAAAGAAAAACTTTACAGATATTTTATACATGAAGCCGT
>OMGP01001261.1_pt1 | contig 21517 bp, 19 predicted proteins | sample 1646091 | NCBI WGS metagenome assembly OMGP01 (sample SAMN05578580, study PRJEB25193) | human gut metagenome | biome: Human Microbiome; feature: human-associated habitat; material: feces | host: Homo sapiens | place: USA:Birmingham | reverse complement strand
GGTAAAGATACAGAGCCATATACGAAGTGATAGACAAATTCCAGTTTATATTATTCGGTATCGGAAAAGCACCCCCGCTGGGGTGCTTTTCATTTGAAATAAGAAACTTGATATGCTATAATAAAAACGGCGGTACTCCCATACCGCTCGTATATTTAACAGACTCCCAGAAATGGGAGCCGTTTCCTTTATAATTCATAATAAATTCCCGTTAGATCATCTCCGAAATGTTCAAACCAATTTTCATCAAAGTCTTTTGCCCTGTTATAAGTCATGTTTTCTTTGATTGTCTGAATCGGATAAGCAAAGAGTTTTGCTTCCATCTCTCGCATTTTTTTGCGATCAGTAAAATACGCATGAACTTCATCAGCGTTTCCTCGTCTAACGCTTGACGTTATATGCAAATAGTCTTTCTTGTCATGATTAACAAAACCTTGATTTTCATAAAAAACATAAGAAAAATTTTTGACCTCAATACAGAATGGAAAACGGCGGTAACTTTGTTGCTTCTGATCGTCTTCGCTCTTATAGACAGTTCCGTCCTTTGCTTTATATTCTCCGGAGAGTCCATCCAGAAATTCTGTGTAAGGTTGAACCGAATTGACGATGTTAATTGCATTTAATAATTTAACACTGCCATATTTAATATTTTGTCGAAGATTCTGAGGAATAGTGTCGAAAACGTTGAAGACGTTTTCTCGTCCTCCTAATTCCTCAAGCAAGCTATAGTCTCTGCGATCATCCCATATAATCACGGGTTGTCCGTCATAACCTTCAAATGTAGCGTTCTTGGCACCGATCGTGAAGAAAATGTCTTCGTCGTCGTCAAGTTCAGGGTATAAAGCTCTTGCAAGAGCTTTACAGGTGTGACCTTTTCCAACGCCGCCCTGCCCGGTCACATAGATGTTCATGCGTGATTTCGGAACAGGCTGTGTGTAAAGATATTCAAGACGGCATTTCTTTAGGATCTGCATTTCTTTGACATATAGAACAGGATCGTCAATCTTACACTGTTTCAAAGTTTTGCCGAAGTTGAGCACGTCAACTCGCTGCTGATCCCGGAACTGGATATCTTCATCACCGTACTTTGCGCGCTTTTCATCGCGTTCATTGAGCATTTGTCGCCATGGCATATTACTATAAAGTTTCGTATCATCATAAAGGGCTTTGGTGGGTTGCTTCTCATGCGTGAAGTATTCGGCACAGTCGAGAAAGCTGTGCTTTCCGACTTTTAGCTCGATCATATTGGTGGGAACTCCGCCGAACCATTTGGAAATATCGTCAAGGCTCTTTGCCGGGTTGCAGTATATGTACACATGCCAGTGTGGAGCTTTTGGCGTACCATCGTCATTTTTATCGCGATCATGCCTAACGTATATCCACTGTTTAATTGTTTTGTGCGCAAGCGCCTTCATAATAACTGCCCGGTTAAAATGTAAATCCTCACCTGTTTTCGGGTTGTACTCATACTGCATAATCTCAAAGGTGCGGTAAGTTTTCTTTGGTTCTGTAGTCCCTGTAGTCGCTGTAGTCATATTTTCATTTGTCATAATTTTTACCTCATATATATAGATTGAAGAACGTATGTTCTTGATGAGCTTATAATGTAAGAAAAGGTGAAAGTCGAATAAGCATTTCAATAAGTGCCGCATTTTTGCCACAAATGCGGCAAAAATGCGGCAAATATTACAAAAATGTTACATTCCGATACAGTTGATACACTTAGAATTCCGGCGACGGCACAAGCCCAAACCGTCGCCCGTATATAGAAAAATGCAGCAATCATAAGGGTTAAAATATAAATATTACAAAAGTGTTACAAAGAAATACAGTTGATACAATGATACAAAAAAATTTGGAAGGTTGAGAAACTCTCCGGAGGAGCACCTAAAGCACGGCAGTGCGGTACTTCTGTTAGGAAGTATTAGGTGTAATACTTTGCGGCGGTGAAAAGTTATCGAGAAAAATTCCGAACATACTATATGTGTAACAAAATTGACGAGAGGTTAGTGAAAACTATGGCGAGCATACATTATGGGAAGATCAAGGGAGCTGGGCAGGCAAAAGCATGGATGAGACATTGTGCGACAGAGGAAAGAAAGAAGAGGGAGCATAGGAATGAAGACGTTGATAAAACACGGACAAGTGAGAATGTGGACTTTTTGAAACTTACCTATGCGGAGAGTTGTAAGAAGTATGACGATAGAATAAAGGAACTGGATGAGAGTACCAATACTAATAAACGAAGGGATCGGGTCACGCTCTATGGATTGATTATAAGTATGCCGAGTGGACTTTCCAGGGATCAAGAAAAAAGACTCATGGAAGTAAGTATAAGTTTATTCGGTGAGAAGTATGGGTGGGAGAACATTATGGGAGCATATGGACACTGGGATGAAATTCATGAGTATGCCCGTGATGAGCAATTCAAAAGTAGTCGGGCGCATTTGCATCTGTTTGTAGTCCCCGAAATTTCGGGAAGGCTGTGTGGGAAGGAGTTTTCTTCTAAAAAAGCTATGAAAGAAATGAATCGGGCAATAGATCGGGAATGTTACGAACGGTTCGGAAAACATTTTCTCACAGGTGAAAAACCAGAAAGAAAGACTGTTGAAGAACTCAAGACACGAAGCAGTAAAGAAGCGGAAATTTTATGGAACATCAACAAGGCGATCAGATCGGAGCAGTTGGAGCAGTTGTCGTTGTTGTTAGAGAGTAGAAAAGGGCGGTCACTGGTTTCTCAAGCGCTTTCACATGAAATTTATGTGAACCGGGAAAGAACGAGATAATGACACAAATTTGCCACAGGTATCCTTTTGTCATTTTAGAAAAAACACATCATAATATATATAGAAAGATTGCTGGAGAATCCTCCGTCATCTTTACTATATATAAAAGGGTCATAGCACCCGAAGGAGACATATGAAAAAATTATCAGACAGATCAAAAAATCAGATCAGAAAATTCTTAGAAGCAGAGGGCGTGGCTATCGGAAACCAATTTAGATGGGAATTCTACTGGAGAAAATGTGATCTTGAAAAGGAAAATCCAGACGCAGATGAAGACAAGGTCAGAGATGAAGCTTTGGAGTACGCAAATCAAGAGGTACTGAAAATGCTCGATGGCTTTTTTAACGACTATGAGACGTGGAAGTGAGGTAACGCATATGAGACATGTGATAATATACAGTTGGGAAGAGGTTAAGAAGGTTCTGGAGAATGAGCTTGAAGATGACAAGTACAGAGTGCAAGTCAAACCCTGCTTGTTAAAAAAAGGGTATGGAGTGGTTGAGATTGAGGAAATGGATATAATGGAAGGTATGATTGAAGACATGCAGGAGCAGTTAAGAATACTGAAAGGATTTATAAACCAAAGACTTGATAAAGAGGTTAGAGACATAAAGCCTACAGAAGATCATATCAGGGAAGCTAAACAGGAAGCAGACGAAGCAAAGGAAAGAGACTTCGAAGCGGAGAAAGAACGAATCAGACGAATGATTAAAGACAAAGAGAGGGACTAAGCCCTCTCATTTTTTTGTCTAACTTGACTACAGAATGACTACACCGAGAGAAAAATGCTTGAAATCCTTTCTAAAGTATAGTAAAATAAGGCATAGTTTTTTACGTGTCGGGTTCGAATCCCGTCTCGTGCTCTCAAAGATATAAAAAAGAGACATCCGATGGATGTCTTTTTTTTGTATGTTCAAGCCCTGCCGGGTTCGAACGGTTCAAATGTCTCCGCTCCGCTGCGGTCGTCGCAGGCGAACGTCCCCCGGACGTTCTGCGACGTCTCGTGCTCTCAAAGAGATAGAAAAAAGAGTCATCCGATGGATGGCTCTTTTTTGTATGTTCGAGCCCTGCCGGGCTCGAACGGTTCGAATGTCGGTGTTCCACTCCGGTCGTCGCAACAATTTCAAATGCTTGTAAAACATAGGATTGCATGGTATGATAAAATATGTTTGGAAATGCTGGCTGAATGTATCAGCAGAAATTGCCGACAGCACGCGATAGAGTTCATGCATGAGGGTCACACGCTCAAAAAAGTTTAAACATGAATCATGAGAAAGGGGACATAGCTGTTCTAAGGCAGTTGTAAGTGTATGGGAAAACATAGAGATGGCTTTAAGAGCCGGACAGGATTTGTGCTGGCCTGCATTGGGTCGGCTGTTGGTATGGGGAATATCTGGAGATTCCCATATATGGTTTCAGAATGGGGTGGAATGACGTTCCTGCTTCCATATGTTCTGTTTGTTATTTTGATCGCTTCTACCGGAGTGATCGAGGAAATGGCGCTTGGCCGCGCGGCAAAGAGCGGACCGATCAAAGCATTCGGTAAATGTACGGAGATCCGCACCGGAAATAAGCGGACAGGAGAGGTGATCGGTGTGATTCCGGTTATCGGATCCCTGGCATTGGCGATCGGATATAGCGTGGTCGTAGGATGGATCTTTAAATATACATTTTTTGCACTTTCCGGTGGTCTCTTCCACTTAGGGCAGGACGTAGCCGCGATCGAAGGCTTGTTTGGAGGTACAGCCGCCGCATTTGGAAATAATGTATGGCAGGTGGTCGCAATGCTTGTAACCGCGGTGATCATGGCATATGGAATTTCCGGCGGAATTGAGAAAGCGAATAAGATCATGATGCCGATGCTTTTTATCCTGTTTGTTGGGCTCGGCATATATATTTTTACACTTCCAGGTTCGGAACATGGATATCGTTATATTTTTACACTGGAGCCAAAAGGGCTTTTTGATCCAAGACTCTGGATCTACGCGTTCGGCCAGGCATTCTTTTCGCTTTCCATCGCAGGAAATGGAACAGTCATTTACGGTTCTTATTTGAGCGAGGAAGAGGATGTGGTCAGCTCAGCAAGAAATGTAGCATTTTTTGATACATTAGCGGCGCTTCTTGCGGCACTCGTCATTATACCGGGCATGGCAGTGGGAGGCGCAGAACTATCGTCAGGCGGACCGGGGCTGATGTTTATTTATCTGCTGAATGTGTTTAATGGCATGCCGGGCGGATGGTGTGTAGAGATAGTCTTTTATGTCTGTGTTTTGTTTGCAGGCTTAAGCTCTCTGGTAAATCTTTATGAGGCACCGGTAGAGATGATGCAGGAGCGGTTTGGGTTCAGGCGGAAAATTGCGGTTGCAGTGATCGCGATGCTTGGCGGTATCATTTCCCTGATGATCCAGGGAATCGTTTCCGGATGGATGGATGCGGTCTCCATTTATATCTGTCCGCTTGGCGCGATGCTTGCCGCTATCATGTTTTTCTGGGTAGCCGGAAAGGATTTTGCGCTTACAGCAGTTAACAAAGGAACGAAAAAACCGATCGGCAGCTGGTTTATGCCGCTTGGAAAATATGTATTGGTTCCGGCTGCGCTTCTCGCACTTGTGGCGGGGGCGCTGCTTGGGGGAATTGGCTGATAAGAGATACTTTCGTGTTTCGTCAGGAGAAATCTGAGGACGGCACGTGGAAAACTTAATGGAGGAGATGACTAAAATGAGCAGATTAAACGAATTGCTCCAACAGGCGGGCAATATTGGACGGAACGAAGATGATTCGATCACAAGACTGGGATTTTCAGAAAAATATTTCCAGGCGCTTGAGTTTTTAAAAGGACGCATGCAGGAGCTGGGAATGCAGGTGGAGACTGACCCGGTCGGAAATCTTCATGGCGTATTGCAGGGGAGTGACCCGGAAGCAAAATCCATTGTGATCGGCTCCCACATGGATACAGTTATGCAGGGCGGTGTTTACGATGGAATGCTGGGTGTGACCGGTGCCCTGGAAGTTGCAGCCCGCTTAAAGGATGAAGGACGTAACCTGCGCCATCCATTGGAGATCTGGGGCTTTAATATGGAAGAGTCCAGTATTCTTGGCGGTACATTTGGAAGCAGATGCGTGACAGGGATGCTCGATCCGGATATTCCCGGATATGCGGAAAAATTAGCAAAGTTTGGCTGCAGTCCGGAAAAAGCAAAAGCAGCCAAGAGAGATATCAGCAAGTATGAGTGCTACCTGGAATATCATATCGAACAGGGCGATAAACTCGATCATACGGGAATAGATGTGGGAGTTGTCAGCGGAATCGTCAGCATCATCGACTATAAGGTAACGGCAAAAGGCATGAGCAACCATGCGGGCACAACGATGATGGCTAACAGAAAAGATGCGCTTGTCGGAATGGCAAAGCTGATCGTGGCAGCAGAAGAGCGGGCAAGAGAACTGAATGACACACTTGTATTCACGGTCGGAAAGATCGCTGTATCCCCCGGACAGGAAAATGTAATTCCGGGACAGGCTGTGGCGAACTTTGAGATGCGTCATATGGACAAAGCTGTAACTGATCAGTTCTATGCAGATATTCAGGCATTTGCAAAAGAGATTCCGAACTGTGAGTTTGAATTTGTAAATACCAGTGCCAAATATTCCACACCGTGTGATCCGAGATTGATCAAACTGATCGACGATGTCTGCACAGAAAAGGGAATCAGCCATATCATCATGCCAAGTGGTGCAGGTCATGACGCGAATTCGATGGCCCACGAAGGTGTCCCAATCGGTATGATCTTTGTTCCGAGTGTCAAGGGCATCAGCCATCAGGGCGACGAATATACAAAACCGGAACATATCGATATGGGAGCGGATGTTCTGTATCAGACTGTGTTAAAACTGGATGAAAATGGGGTTTAAGTTTTACAGATGATCAAATGAAAGGCTGAATTTTATCTGGCAGAATTTGAAAAAAGATATAAACATAGGGGGTATTTTATCATGGCAAAAGAAGCGAATCCAATTCCGCAGGGAAAGTATATACCGGCAACGAGATTTGGCAATATGATCTTTACAGCAGGTATGACACCGAGAAACAATGGTGTTCTGATCAGAACAGGAAAAGTAAAAGCGTCAGATGATATTGCTGATTATAAGGACGCTGTTGTACAGGCCGCGAAGAATGCACTTACAGCTGCGAAAAATAAGCTGGAAGAGGGCGAGAAGATCGTACAGATCATGCAGATTACAGTTTATGTAAACTCTGAGCCGGATTTTACAAAGCAGCCGAAGATCGCGGATTTCGCGTCTGAGTATTTCTGCGAGGAGCTTGGGGAATCAGGTGTTGGAAGCCGTGCGGCTGTCGGTGTTGCGGTTCTTCCGGGAGAAGCTCCGGTGGAGATCGCGATCATTGCGGGGGTAGGCAAGTAAAATAAATTCATGCCATAAAAGAAGACCACTGATGGGAAAGATCCTGCTCAGTGGTCTTTTTTATTATTTTAAATATTAATGGCTATAAACATATGATAAACAGATGTATTATATTTGATATTGATATGTTTCATGCAGTGTTTTGAATTGACAAATAGTCTCTGGTTGAATATAATAAAAATACAAATATATGAACGCGTTCCAATATAATGAATTTAGAAACAATTGAATCACGATTTCCGATTGACCAATTTTGGCTGTTTCTGGCCGACTCTATGTGACCGATTCTACCCAACGCTAACAATGAGGAAGAATTATACGTAAAGTCAACAAAAGAAGATTCGGAAATGAACAACAGAAGGGATGGATGGTTATGTTTGGTGTTTCTGGCAGTTGTGTATTTTTATGGTGTGTTTATTTGTTTTTAGGTATTTTTCCGCTGATTTATGTCACGGTTAATGACAAGAAGAAAGGGGGAAAATAAGATATGTCAAATAATGCTTTGTATATGATCGTTACGGTCATATTTATGGTCGGTCTGGCAGTGATTGGTATTTTAATTTCCCGCGGAATCAAGGACACGGAAGATTGGATGGTAGCCAGTAAATCATTAGGAAAACTCCCGATGGCTGGTACCTACTTTGCAACAATTATTTCTGCAACGTCAATTATGAGCTACATGGGCTATTATTATCTGAACGGTTGGTCTGGATGGTGGAACGCAGCCGGTACGCTTCTGACTTCTTTCCTTGCATGTATGTTCTTTGCAAGAAGAATGCGTCAGAGTGAATGTAATACTCTTCCAGAGCTGATCGAAAAACGTTACAGCGGAAAGTATTCCATCGTTATGAGTCTTCTGATCGTTGTAAGCTGTACCGCACTGTTAGGTGCACAGGTGACAGGTGCAACCATCATTTTACAGACCTTCTCCAATTGGAGCACATTAACATGCTGTGTTATTTTACTCGCAGTGTTTGTCGTATTCACATGTATCGGTGGTATGAAGGCTGTTGCATGGACAGATACGATCTGCTCCTTCGTAATCATCATTGGTATCTGGCTGATCGCAATCCAGTTCCTGTTAAAGGTTGGCGGATTTACAGCTATGAACGAAGGTATTGCAGCTCTGAATCCGGAATTTGTAAAAGGATTCAGTGTTAAGATCCCGCCGATCACAGCGTTAAGCTGGGTAGTTACATGGGGTATCTGTAACTTTGGCGCACCACAATTCGTAGCACGTTTCATGTCTGCTGAGAGCCCGGAAGTTGCATCCAAGAGCCAGGGTATCACAGGCATCGGTTTATTACTTTTCTATGTTCCGCTTGCAATCACAGGTTTATGCGGTATGCTGATCCACCCGGGTATCGAAAAGCAGGATATGGTATTTACAACATTAGTATTTAGTGAAGTAAATCCGATTATCGGAGCAATCATGCTTGCATCTGTTGTAGCAGCTATCATTTCTACAGCAGACAGCTTACTTCTTTTGATCGCTACAACATTTGCACATGACTTCTATTCCAAGGTAAAGAGCAATGTATCGGATAAAGAAGAGTTATTCGTATCTCGTGTTTCTACAATCGTATTTGGTATCGGTGCCGTTGCCCTTACATTCGTTATGAGCGACACGATCCAGATCATTCAGGCGAAAGCCGTTACTCTTATGGGTGCTGCAATGGCAGTCCCGATTATGGTCGGCGTTGCATGGAAGCGTGCAAATAAAATCAGTGCCATGATCGCAGCAGCGGCTGGTTTTGTGACAGCACTTGTTTGGTACGGCCTTGGACAGCCAGCTGGTATTATGGCAGCTCTTCCGGCGTGTCTAGTATGCTTTATCGTAATCATGGTTGGCTCTGTTATGACTCCGGAAAGTGCAAATGAATCTGCTGATAAGGAGACAATGGATCACTTATTTGGAGAGACAAAATAAAAAATAGAATTAAGAGATTTGCCTGCGCCGTCATAATGATCATTCTGACGGCGCAAGGAGATCTCAGTGAAAGAGGTGGATCATCGATATGAGCAGATTAAATGAATTGCTGCAGCAGGCTGGAAACATTGGACGGAATGAAGATGGTTCGATTACCCGGCTTGGATTCTCAGAAGGATACTTTCAGGCACTTGAGCTTTTAAAAGCACGCATGAAAGAAATAGGAATGCAGGTGGAAACTGACCCGGTTGGAAACCTTCATGGCATTTTGCCGGGCAGTGATCCGGAAGCAAAAGCAATTGTAATCGGTTCTCATCTGGATACAGTTATTAAGGGCGGTGTTTATGATGGCATGCTCGGTGTGACCGGTGCAATGGAAGTTGCAGCTCGTTTAAAGGACGAAGGCCGTACACTGCGTCATCCATTGGAAATTTGGGGGTTTAATATGGAAGAGTCCAGTATCCTCGGTGGAACCTTCGGAAGCCGCTGTGTGACAGGAATGATCGATCCGGATCTTCCGGGATATCCGGAAAAATTAGCAAAGTTTGACTGCAGTCCGGAGAAAGTTAAAGCTGCAAAGAGAGATATCAGCAAGTATGAATGTTATCTGGAATATCATATCGAACAGGGCGATAAACTCGACAATGCGGATCTTGATGTCGGTGTTGTCAGCGGAATCGTCAGTGTGATCCGCTATGAAGTGACAGCTAAAGGTATGAGCAATCATGCAGGAACGACGATGATGGTAAACAGAAAAGATGCACTTGTCGGAATGGCAAAGCTGATCGTTGCAGCAGAAGAGCGTGCAAGAGAACTGAGCGATACGCTGGTATTTACCGTCGGAAAGATCGCCGTATCTCCGGGACAGGAAAATGTAATTCCGGGACAGGCAGTGGCAACTTTTGAGATGCGTCATATGGACAGAGCTGTTACGGATCAGTTCTATACAGATATTCAGGCACTCGCAAAAGAAATTCCGAACTGTGAATTTGAATTTGTAAATACCATCGCAAAATACTCTACACCGTGTGATCCGAGGCTGATCAAACTGATTGATAGTGTCTGCACAGAGAAAGGAATCAGTCATGTCATCATGCCGAGCGGTGCTGGCCACGACGCAAACCCGATGGCACACGAAGGAGTCCCGATTGGTATGATTTTTGTTCCGAGTGTCAAGGGCGTCAGCCATCAGGGTGATGAATACACAAAACCGGAACATGTGGACATCGGTGCTGACGTTCTGTATCAGACGGTACTGAAACTTGATGAAAACGGACTTTAAAGCCTGACAGATAAAATGGAAAAGGAGAATGAGACTATGATGGATCTTGCTGTAATCAATGGACTTGTATTTATTGAAGGCGGCTTCCGCAAAGCGGATGTCGGAATTAAAGATGGGAAATTTGCTTTGATCGCAGAGCCGGGCTGCCTGCCGGAAGCTGAGCGCACAATTGATGCAGGCGGAAAATATGTTCTCCCTGGCGGAATTGATACTCATGTACATTATCGTGATCCTGGCCACTGGGAGCGTGAGACATTTGAGGTTGGTACACGTGCAGCAGCAGCCGGTGGATGTACAACATTCTTTGAGCACCCGATTTCTATGCCGCCACAGTGGAACGGAGAGATCTTAAAGAACCGTATCAGCATCTGCAAAGGTGAAGAAAGCGCAGCGAATGATCGTCATGAAAAAGGAAGCTGTGTAGACTTCTGCTTCTTCGGTGCAGCAGGCGGTGAGCATCCGGAAGCAATCGAGCCGCTCTCCCATGAAGGAATTATCGCATATAAGACATTCTTACATGAAGCTCCGGAAGGAAGAGATGCAGAGTTTGAAGGTCTGACAAGTGCAAACAACGATCAGTTATACCGTGTCCTTGAAGAAGTTAAGAAGACAGGTCTGGCAGTTGCGGCACATGCAGAGGATAATGAGCTTGTAACAGGTTTCATTAAACGCCTTAGAGAACAGGGACGTCAGACAGAAAATATTGCTCACTGTGAGTCACGTCCACCGATCGTAGAGATCGAAGCAATCTCCAAGATGCTGAAATTTGGTAAGGACGTTGGATGCCCGATCGAATTAGTACATGTTTCCACCTGGCAGGCAATGGAACTTGCAAAGAAAGCAAAAGCAGAGGGACAGCCGGTTATGGTCGAGACCTGTCCGCACTATCTGCTTCTCGATGAGAGCTATGTAGAAAAATACGGTGCATACGCAAAGTGCAACCCGGCGCTTAGAAAGAAAGAAGATGTAGAGCGTCTCTGGGATTATGTAAAAGATGGCACAATTGATTTCATCGGCAGTGATCACAGCCCGTTCTTAGTTTCCGAGAAAGAAAAGAAAGATAAAGATGGAAATAAGGATATTTTCCTTTCTCCGTCTGGATTCCCGGGAATCGACCTTCGTCTCCCATTAATGATTACAGAGGGATTAAAGCGTGGCGTCAGCCTGGAGAAAATTGTAGAACTCTTAAGCGTAAATCCGGCTAAGTTATTCCATATCTTCCCACAGAAAGGAACAATCTCAGCAGGAGCAGACGGCGATCTTGTTATCGTTGATATGAATAAGAAGGTTACCTGCCACGCTGAGGATAGTTATTCTCAGGCAAAAGGCATTATGAAGGTATACGAGGGTTGGCAGCTTGACTGTGCAGTCGACAGCACAATCGTTCGTGGACGTGTTGTATATGAGAATGGTAAAGTTGACGAGAGTGCATCCGGATGGGGCGAATTTGTAAAACCGGTATTAAAAAAATAATTAAAGCATGATTTAATGAGAAAATTCCCTGTGAATAAAAGTTTCAGCTGTTCAACAGGGAATTCTCTAACTATTGTGTTTATTTCTATTTAGGGAAAAATGTTCAGAACAGCCGGGAGGATACAGCTGGTCTGATCTGCAAAATGTATAATGTCAAAGGGGAAATTATTATGACAAGAGAAGCAAATCCAATTCCGCAGGGAAAATATGTTCCGGCAACAAGATTCGGCAATATGATCTTTACAGCAGGTATGACACCGCGCAATAACGGAGTACTGCTGAAAACAGGAAAAATTAAAGCAACAGACGAAATTGCAGATTACAAAGAGGCTGTTGTTCAGGCAGCAAAGAATGCACTGACAGCGGCGAAAAATAAGCTGGAGAACGGTGAAAAAATTGCACAGATCATGCAGATCACCGTTTATGTAAACAGCGAGACAGATTTCACAAAACAGCCGAAGATTGCAGATTTTGCATCGGAGTATTTCTGTGAAGAACTCGGAGAATCTGGAGTCGGAAGCCGGGCCGCGGTTGGAGTTGCAGTTCTTCCGGGGGACGCACCGGTTGAAATATCTATTATTGCTGGAGTTGAAAATTAAAAATTAACAGGGTGTAATAGAAAGTGACTGCTGCCAAATAGAAAATTTGTGCAGCAGTCACTTTCTATTTACATATGTAGTTAATGGAAAATTAGAAAATACATGCGAGTGTATTTTGAAAGGGGAGTATATATGCCATTATTTCCAGAAAGCGCTTATCAGTTAGAATTACCCAAAATGCATAAAGTCCTGCAGAAATTTGATATAACACAGTTAAAAAGCGTAGAGGAGACTGTGCGTGCTGAAATGCATAAGAAGGGAATTAGCAGTCTTGTAAAACCAGGAATGCGGATTGCTATGGCCGTGGGAAGCCGTGGAATTCAGAACTTAGCGCTGATCGTTAAAACCGTGGCGGAAGAATTGCAGAACATGGGAGCGATGCCGTTTATTGTTCCGGCTATGGGATCGCATGGCGGAGGAACGGCAAAGGGACAGACAGCGGTTTTAGAAGGCTATGGAATTACGGAAGAGGCAATAGGAATCCCGGTTAAATCCAGTCTTGAAGTTGATGAAATTGGAACCGTAGAATGTGAGAGCGGAACGGTTCGGGTTGTAGTTGATCATTATGCAGCTCATGCTGATCTGATCATTCCTATTGGAAGAGTAAAACCGCATACAGATTTCAGAGGCCCTATTGAAAGCGGATTATGTAAAATGCTTACAATTGGGTTGGGAAAATTTGAGGGTTGCACGAGACTGCACCATATGGGAGCAATACATTTTCCTACGCTTCTTCCAGCAGCTGCAAAACTTGTAATTGACAAAACTCCGGTAGGTTTCGGAGTTGCAATTATTGAAAATAGCTATGATCAGACGTACCATATTGAGATGGTTCCTGCAGACAAGATCCACGACAGAGAGCCAGAATTGTTAAAAATCGCGCGTTCAAAGATGCCAAAGATCCTGGTGAAGGAAATTGATGCATTAATTGTGCAGGAAATAGGAAAAGATATTTCCGGAGCAGGTATGGATCCGAATATTATAGGACGTGCGGCCAGAGGAAGATTAAAAGACTTTGATGGTCCAGAGATACAGAGAATTTTAGTGAAGAGTCTTACAAAAGATACACATGGAAATGCAAGCGGTATTGGATTAGCGGACTATGTTTTAAAGTCGTGTGCGGAAACAATCGATTTAGGGGCAACATACACCAACTCGGTGAGTTGTGGTAATCCAGAAGGTGGCCGGATCCCGATTCAGGTGACAGATGTAAAAGAGGGAGTTTTAGCCTGTCTGCGAAGTAGCGTGGGTGTAGATCTGAATGCTCCGAAGATTGTGTATATAAAAAATACGCTCCAATTAGGAGAGATATGGGTCTCAGATGCACTTATCGGGGAAGTGGGAAGGAATCCTCAGCTGATATTATGTGATGATGAGCAGTCGATCGAGAAGTTACAAATGTCATAAAAGAAGAGCGGGAAGTCTCCATTATTACAAAATTTGTTTGTTTTTCAATACAGATTGCGTTATACTAAAAGGAGGTGAAAAAGAAATAATCCTTTTTGGGGGGTAGAATGAATGCAGGAAAAAGAACCTCAATATGTAAATTCAATTATAAGGGCAACTTCTATATTAGAGTTATATGAAAAGCTGAATGTACAGTATCTTGGAATCGCTGAGATCAGCAAAGAATTGGGAATTCAGAAAACAACGGTCTTTAATATTGTAAAAACACTGGCGCATCAGGGCTGGCTGATTCAGGACAATCCGAACGGAAAATACCGGCTTGGAACCAGAATTCTCAGGGTATCTACGATGATCACGCGGAGTATCACGACGGAAGAACTCATAGAAAAGGAAATGAGGCGTCTGAGAGATGAGTACAATGAGGATGTTGTACTGACTGCTATGGTTGACGGGGTTCCAATCTGTGTAGAGAAAGTAAAATCTGCAAATTATCTCCAGATCCAGTCAAAAGTAGGACGTGTCGGAAGCTATGTAAAGGGTTCCACTGGAAAGACCGTGTTTGCATGGCAGCCGGAGAATTTTATTCAGGAGATACTGAGAAAGATATATCCGGAGACGGAAGCGGGATTGCGGGAGAAAGAGCAGGTTGAGGAACAGCTAAAAAAAATCCGTGAGCAGGGATATTGTATCAGTATTTCAGAGCAGGATAAGGGCGTTGCATCTGTTGCGGTTCCAATCTTAAATGATAAAGGATATGCAGTATACTCACTGGCTGTGGTCGGAGAGGAAAATCGAATGCGGCAGAAGGGGCTGGATGTGATCCGGCAGGAGCTTGTGAGAGTTGCACGGAGTCTTGGAAGAGAACAGCATTATATGAAAGGGTAGCAGCTTTATTACAGAAAATTTTTCCCACAACAAATATAGAAAAACACTGTTTTGCATGAAGGGGGTAATCAAAAATGCGAAACAGTGTTTTTTCTATTATAGTTAAATAAGGAGGTAATTAATAGTGGTATGGATCGTATCGGGCATATAAGAGGGAATAATCTAATTAGGGTGCATCTGGATTAGATCATGCGCGATAGATATCGACCATCTTGCAGATTCTCTTTACAGCATCAACGGCCTTATCGTGATCCTGAGAGAAATTCATACGGATAAAATCACCGTACTGTTTGCCGAACTCTGTACCCGGTGTTACAGTAACACTTGCCTGTGCGCGGCAGAGCTTTGTAAACTGGAAAATATCAACTTTTAATTTTGGCAGCTGCATGAAGATATAGCTTCCGCCTTCTGTTGGACGAGCCCAGCATCCAGGGCAGCTGTTGATGACGGCAAGAATATCATCGCGGATCTGTCTGTGATCAGCAATACGTTTCTCCATCCATCCATCCGGCTCAGAGAACCATCTGTAGAAAGCTGCCTGATTGTAACCTGCACAGCGTAAGGAAACGACGGCCTGAAGTTTTTCCATGCGGGTGATGATTTCAGGTGTACCATAGCCGACGCCGAGACGGAAACCACTTAAGGACTCTGTTTTGGACGGTCCCATAATTGTGATCAGTTTGTCCGGTTTCTCCGGGAGTGCACGCATGTGTGTGTAAGTGAAATCTTTTTCAAGGATCTGGCGGCTGTAAAGCTCATCTGCAAGGATTGCAACGTCGTATTTCTTTGCGAGGCGGGCAATCTCAGAAACTTCTTCTTTGGAGAAGACTGCGCCAGTCGGGTTGTTCGGGTTTGAGTAGAGGAACAGCTTTACTCCGTTTTTGAAAGCTTCTTCCAGCTCTTTTAAATCGATACCGGATGTGTGTGGAGCAGCGTCTTTCCAGTTCATGTGGATCGGAACCATCTCGCCCTCAAAGAATTCAACAAGTTTACGGTTGTCGAAGTAATCCGGCTCAACGATAGCGACTTTGTCACCTCTGCCGACTAAGGAACCCATCGCTAAGAAAAGCGCTCCCTGTGTACCAGGTGTAAGGATGATCTCTGTCTTCGGGTCTACCGGAGCGCCGCTGTACTCTGCGAGTTTCTCAGCAAGATATTCACGGATCGCGCCTTTGCCGCGGTATTCTGTGTATGCCTGATAGGTACCATCTACACAATAGTGTTTCACGAATGTCTCAAGGCTGCCCGGGATCGGCTGGTGTGCGTTTACATCACCGTGAGAGAAATCAACAGCCGGTCCTTCAAGTTTGTCACCGATCATCGGAAGATCTTCTGCTTTCTGAAGCCCTTCTTGTCCGGGGGCGTTGTCTGTGCCGAGTCTGGCGAATTTTTCTGCTAAATAATCCATAAGTTTACCTCTCCTTTTTATCAATCAGTCTGGTGTGTGAGAATTGGAATGACTGTATTGACTGTGTGAAATGCTTTTCTCTTTGTATCTATACAATAACATGAAAAGATCACATTGTAAAACGGATAAATCAGATATATAATATATGCAAAACAGATGTTTTGTGAGGTGAAATTTATGAATGATGAGGCACTCGAAACGTATTTAAATATTGTAAAGACACACAGTCTTACAAAGACAGCGGAGAACATGTTTATCTCACAGTCAGCAGTGAGCAACCGGCTGATCAGTCTGGAAAAGGAATTGAATGTGAAACTTATTGATCGGAGTCCGGGGCAGAAAGGGGTCGTGCTGACGCAGAAAGGTGAAGAATTTGTTGAATTTGCGAAAAGACATCAGGAACTGAACCGGCAGATTCAGGATTGGAGCCGGGGAGATGTGACGGAGGTGTTACGGGTAGCGTCTGTTATCAGCCTCACGGACTATGTGAAAGGGTTTTACAGGGAACTTCTTGGGAAAGGAAAACTCTCGATCACATTAGCGACACACTGGACAGATCGCATTATTTCGATGTTGGAGAACAGGGAGACAGACATCGGAATTACCCCGCGTGTCTTTTATTCGAAGGCGGTGGAGGCTGTACCGATCTTTAGGGAACCGTTATTTCTGCTTAGTTCAAAAAGCGTTTCTGATTACCCTGAGGTTGTGCAGGCACAGCAGTTAAAGCGTTCCAATGAAATCTATTTTGATTGGGGAACAGGGTTTGTGGAGTGGCATGAGAAACAGATGAATCCGTTAGACCTGCCGCTTATGGTGACAGATACGACGGAGCTGATACCGGAACTTTTACGGATTCCTAATTCTTTCAGTATTATTCCTGCATGCATTTTTAAAAACTATCATGATACAGAGTTGAGACTTTCCAGAATTGTTCCGGAACCACCTCCAAGGATCTGCTATCTCTTAAAGCTTAGGGAACTGCACTCACAGAAAAAGGAACTGATCGAGCAGTTTGAAAAGGAATTTAAAGAATATATACGGACGGTTGAGGACGTTATCAGTATTTAGCCAGAAAACATCTCCACCGCCAGCTTCGTAAATTCCTCCATAGCCTTTGATACATATCTCTTTTTCTTCCACATAACAGCGATGTCACGGCTTACATCATCGGAGTCCAGTTTGTAAAAGGCGACGGGTTCATCGTGGTCGGACATGCGGACAACGGTGTCAGACAGGAGCGTGACGCCGAGACCGGCACCGCAGGAGCGGTAGGCGGTGGCGAGCTGATCTAACTGCAGGCGGATATTTGGGGCAAAGCCATTCTGGGAACAGAGCTTCACGGCGCGCTCGTATCTCCGGGCGTAGCAGCAGGAAAGGGGCCTTTGCGAAGGAAGAGAGCTTTTGACGGATCAAAATAACAGCAAATACAAACAGCAGCACAGTGGAGACAGTTTCCCGGAGATGATGAAAGAACGTAGGCTGTGCAAAAAGGGAGAAGGAAATGAGTTACTTAAAAACATTGCTTATCATCTGCCCGATCTTCTTCATTTCGGGTATCATTGATTCCATAGGCGGAGGCGGAGGATTGATCGCGCTGCCGACATACTTAATGATCGGATTGCCGGTCCGTTCGGCTTACGGCTGCAACAAGCTGCAGGCGGGTCTCGGAAATCTGGTCTCGGCGATCAAGTATTTTAAAAACAACATGGTCGATCTGAGGATCGCACTGGTCTCAGCCATCACGGCGATGACGGGGGCATGGATCGGAACAAAGATCATCTTTCTCCTTCCGGAGGAGAGCATCCAGAAGGCCATCACAGTGGCACTTCCGGTGATCGCCCTCATCATGGTTCTCAGAAAGACAGACGCGAGAAATGTGATCATGAGAAGCGAGATCTCAAAAAAAACCGTTGTTCAGGCTCTGATCGTCGGTGTGATCATGGGATTTTACAACAGTCTTTTCGGACCGGGGATCGGTACCGTAGCGATCATCGCATTTACGATGATCATGCACTATGATGCGAGATGCGCGTCCGGCAACGGTAAAGTCCTCATCGTACTTACGAACGCCATCGCCCTTGTAAGCTATGTGAAAACGGGAAATGTCGCTTACGAGATCGCGTGTCCGGCAGCACTCTGTGCCATTGCAGGAAACCTCGTCGGCGTTAATCTGGCGATCAGGAAGGGCGAGAAGATCATCAAACCGGTGATGTTAGTCGTAGTAATCCTCACTGTGATCAAATTTGCCTGGCAGAATCATCTGTGGGGTTAAAGGCATAAAATTCAATAAGGTTTACCTGCTTTGTTTACCCATATAAAAGGGCTGGTTCTATTGTGGACCGGCTCTTTTTATGTAACAGGAAATTCCGTGGAATTCCCTGTTACACAAAAGGCACGAACGTGCCAAGGATGCGCATAGGGGAAGACTGCCGGTTACTGTTTGCGCAAGGCGTGAGCAGTAACTGCTGATGGTATATTTGCAGGGGCCGGATTCCTCAGGGCTTGTTTTTAAGGCAGGAATGAGATAAGATAGTGTTAAAAGAATTTAGGAAAGAAGTGGAAAAAACCATGTATGATGAGTTAACAAAAAATGATATAAAGAAGATGGAAGAGGAGATCGAATACCGGAAACTTGTGGTCCGGAAAGAGGCGATCGAGGCGGTAAAAGAGGCGAGAGCCCAGGGCGACTTAAGTGAAAATTTTGAATATTATGCAGCGAAGAAGGACAAGAACAAGAATGAGAGCCGGATCCGGTATCTGGAGAGAATGATCCGGACGGCGAAGGTGGTCTCTGATGAGTCAAAAGACGATGAGGTCGGTCTCTACAACACGGTGGACGTGTATTTTGAGGATGACGATGAGACGGAGACCTATAAGATCGTTACGACGATCCGCGGAAATTCCTTAAAGGGACTGATCAGTTCCGAGTCCCCGCTCGGAAGGGCACTTCTGGGGCATAAGGTCGGTGACCGGGTACATGTGCAGGTGAATGACAGGGCCGGATATGACGTGATCATCAAGCGTCTGGAGAAGACCGTGGATGACGGAAGCGATGCGATCCGGAGTTTTTAAAGAAGACAGAGAGAGGTTGAGTATGAAGGATTTTAAAGTGGCGGGGTTTCCGCTGCCATTGTATGTCCTCATCCTGGCGCTGACGGCGGCATGTATGTTTACGGGCTGTGTCCCGAAGAGTCTGGTCCCGGCGTTTTTAGTGTTGATGGTATTCGGTGAGGGCTTAAATGCGATTGGAAATAACGTACCGGTGGTGAAGACGTATCTCGGAGGATCTGTGATCTGTATTCTCGGTTCTGCGATCCTCACGGCAGGCGGACTGATTCCTGAGCAGACGCTTGAGACGCTCGATTATTTTGTCAATGACAGTGGCTTCCTGATCTTTTATATCGCGGCGCTGATCTGCGGCAGTCTCTTTAATATCGACCGGAATCTTCTGCTCAGGGCTACCGTGAAGCTTCTGCCGGTGGCGGTGATCTCTCTTTCTATGGGAATTCTGCTTTCAGGAATTATGGGGATCATCCTTGGGGAAGGTTTCTGGGGCGGGATCCTCTATATCGGAGTGCCTATGACCAGCGGCGGAATGACAGCGGGTACAGTTCCTCTTTCTGCCATGTACTCCCAGGCGCTCGGCGTGGAAGCGGCGGATGTGCTGACAAAGATGGCACCGGCCACAGTGCTTGGAAACTGTGTAGCGATTATTTTTGGCGGTCTTTTAAACAATTTCGGAAAAAAACACCCGGAGACGACCGGAAACGGTGTATTGGTGAATGATGGAAAAACGGTGAAAAAGACACCGCCATTGAAGCCGACATTTGCGTCTTTATGTACCGGGATGATCATTGCGTTCGCCTTTTATCAGCTTGGCGCGATCTTGCACAGGTTTGTTCCTGTGATCCCGACGTATGCGTGGATGATCATTGCGGTCGTGCTTGTGAAGGGAACCGGCATCATGTCCGAAGAGCTGGAGGATGCAGCAAGAGAGTGGGGGCAGTTTGCCATCAAGAGCTGGACGGCGGCGGCACTTGCGGGGATCGGTTTTACCCTGATCGATCTGAATACAATTTTAAAGACTCTGACACCGTTATATCTGATCACGGTGGTGCTCATCGTGGGGATCATTACGTTTACGGCGTCAGTTCTTGGAAAGCTGGTTGGCTTTTTCCCACTGGAATCAGCCATCGCAGCGGGGATGTGTACAACAAATATGGGTGGTTCCGGCAATGTAGCTGTTTTGAGCAGTGCACATAGAATGGAACTTCTGCCATTTGCGCAGATCGTTACAAGATCCTGCGGAGCGCTGATGCTGACGCTCGGAGGAATATTAGTGCAGATGGTGGGGTAGGATCCGGATCATGTATCAGCGCAGCAGGCTTTTGTACCTGTTGCGTTGATTTTGGTATGAACAGTTATTATGTATTAAAAACAGGGGAGTGACAAAGATGGAAATATATCAGCTTCGATATTTTGTATATGCGGCGAAATATGAAAATATCACGATGGCGGCGCAGGAATTGAATGTATCCCAGCCTTCCATCAGTAAGGCGATCCAATCACTGGAGCGCGAATTAAAAACAGAGTTACTTCGGAAAAACGGAAGATCCTGTGTGCTTACCCGTGATGGATATTTATTGCAGGAAAGGGTAGTTCCTTTGCTTGAGGAAATAGAACGGCTTCCGTTGGAATTCCACAATAGACAGAAGAAGAAACTGATCCGTTTGAATGTTTTGACCGGAGGACTGCTTGTTCCGGAACTGATTCGCGAATTCCGGGAGGAAAATCCGGATGTTTTTTTTCAGGTATTAGATCGCAGAGAGGCAACGAAGTGGGATGTCTGCATTCGAAGTACACTGCCTCAGTATGTGTTCAGCAATGCAGTAAAATTGATGGAAGAGCCATTGTGTCTCGCGTTTCATAAAGATTCGTGGTTGAGAAATGTGGAAAAAGTCAGGTTGTCGGATATCAGAAATGAAAAATTTGTTATGTTGAGAAGTGGAGGAAGTATCCGGACGATTTCAGACGCAATATTCGAAAAAGAAGGGATCATTCCGGATATTGCATTTGAATGTGATACTGTTAATATTTTGAGGCGCATGGTGCAGGAGGGGTTAGGAATCGCCATCTGGCCAAGGTATTCCTGGAGAGATCACCTGAGAAGCGAGACAGATTTTGAAAATGTCTGTTACCGGCCGATCGATAACAACGAATTCAAACGATCTCTGTATCTGATCCTGCAGAAAGATCTGAAAATGACAGAAGAATTGACTAAATTCTGCAAATACACAGAAGCATATTTTAATAGTATCAAAAAAG
>OMGP01001237.1_pt1 | contig 21948 bp, 21 predicted proteins | sample 1646091 | NCBI WGS metagenome assembly OMGP01 (sample SAMN05578580, study PRJEB25193) | human gut metagenome | biome: Human Microbiome; feature: human-associated habitat; material: feces | host: Homo sapiens | place: USA:Birmingham | reverse complement strand
TTACTGATATATTAGCACTTTATTTTTTTATTTTCAAGTCGTTTTCTGATTTTATTTGACGAACTTTAAATCGTATTGATCTTTTATCATGTTTTATTTCATTGTATTGTATATTTCCATTCCATTTTCCCCCATATTTCCCTTATTGCATAAACAATCGGTCAATTTTATTCTCATTCAAATATTCTTCCGCCATTGATTCCACATAAATCTTGAACAGATTTCATAGAACAATTCTTTTCTACAAAACAAAGAAGAGCCATTTAATGTCTCTGCATCAAATGACTCTTCTCATTTTTCAATTCTTTACTGTCCAATCTCTGCCGCCGGACCCACTGCCGGTTCCTGCGCCGGACCGTGTCCTGGTCCGATGTCGCTGCCCGGTCCTGCCGGCACGATCGTCGTGCTAGATTCTGCCGGATCTTCAACTGTCTCGGCAGTTGTTTCCGGCACCACCGCCGGGGCTGAATACCGTTTTCCTGCCGTACCCGTCTTGTAGATCCGCTGCATCCGCTCTTTGATGGATTCGCTCTTGATCTGCTCGATCTTGGCGCTGGCGTCTTCTTTTAACTCCTTGCTGCTGCGACCGGAATCGCCGCTCTTTGCAGACTCCAGAAGCTTCGCCACCTCATCCGAGAGCAAATGATCCCTTCTGAAATTCGCCGCGGTATATCCGCTGGTTGTGATTTCAAATGCATCCGGATGACCTGCCAGATAGGTTCCTTCTCCGCGTCCATTGTCCGTCTCCGGGGTATCAAAGGACGCCGCCGGAAGCCCCTCTACCATCTTTTCCATCGCATTTTTCCAGATCTTCGCCGGATACGTGCCGCCGTACAGGCTGGAAAGTGTCTTCTGCTGGTCGTAGCCAACCCAGACCGTCATCGTATAATATGGCGTCATGCCGCAGAACCAGCCGTCACGGCTGCCGTTGGTCGTACCGGTCTTTCCGGCCGCCTCTATATTGCCGCTCCACCCCATCGACGCCGCCGTACCTTTTGTGACAACTCCCTTTAAAATATCGGTCATCAGCACGGCGCTGCTCTCCTGGTAAACCTGAACCGATTCATAATCTTCAAAAATATCTTCGCCCTGGTTATTGATCATCTTGATAATACAGGTCGGTTCGCGGTACTGTCCCCGGTCTGACAGCGCCGCATAAGCACCCGCCATCTCCTCGGTCGTCATACCGGTGGTAAAGCCGCCCAGGGAGGTCGCCGGATAATAGTCCGCCGCCTGCACGCTCGCGAAGCGCATCTGGGTTAAATATGCCATGCCGACATCCGGTGTGATATCATCATAGATATACCATGCCACACCATTTTTACTTCGCTCGACCGCATTTCGAAGCTCCAGCCTCTCGCCGGAAAGGGACTTCACATCCACGCCCTTCTGCTTCGCCGCGTCAATATCGATATTCGGAATCTTTGTTTCCGATGTGTAACCATTTTCCAGTGCCGGTGTATACACGATCAACGGTTTGATAGAACTTCCCGGCTGTCTCGGGCTCTGGAACGCACGGTTTAATGTGTAGGTATCCGTCTCCTGACTACGTCCACCCACAATCGCCACGACGCGGTTCGTCTTGTTATCAATAACGGTGGACGCGCCTTGCAGTTTGTAAACGCCGTTTTCGGATGTATTGCCATCAAAGGACAGAACTCCATCTAATGCATCCTGCAGGATCGTCTGCTTGTCCGGATCCAACGAGGTATAAAGGTTATAGCCGCCCGTGTAGAGCGCATCGCGCTCCTGATTGTACACCTCGTTGTAATTGGCATTGTACTCTTTGTAAGCCTCGTCGCTGCGGAATCCATACTGGAATTCAAAGCCGTCACGGCGCATCAGATAGCGAATCGCACAGTCGATCGCATACGTCGTCTCATAGTTGTGCAGCGGCACTCTCTGGCGGTTGACCGTGATCTCCTCCGCCTTTGCCTCTTTGCACGCTTTCTCCGTAATAAATCCCATACTCAGCATATCTTCCAGAATCTTATCGCGGCGTGTCAGCGCATTTTCCGGATGACGGTACGGGTTGTAATACGTCGGCGAGTTCGGAATCGCACACAAATATGCCGTCTGGCTCAAGGACAGTTCATCCGCATCCTTGCCAAAATAACCTCTTGCAGCCGCCTGAAGCCCGTAGTACGTGTTCGCGAAGCTGATATCATTGATATAGAACTCCATAATCTGCTCTTTGGTGTATTTCTTCGTCAAATCTAAGGAAATCAGCATCTCCTTGATCTTCCGCTCCATCGACACCTCGCGGGTCAGAAAACGGTTTCTCGCTAACTGCTGGGTGATCGTACTCGCGCCGTGCTTTTCTGCTCCCTCAGTCAAAAAGTAATTGACTGCGACACGGAAAATACCTTTTATATCAATGCCTGGATTTTCCCAGAACGTCCGATCCTCGATCGCCACAAATGCGTTGACTGCATTCTGCGGTATCTGGTCATACGTCAAATAACTGGAATCCTCGTCTCCCGTCAGCTTCGCCAGCACATTACCGTTGGAATCATAAATATAACTTGCCTCCTGCAAACGGAATGTATCCAGCGTACTGTTTTCCACCACTCCCTCTATCTGGCTTTTATAGTCCTCATAGAGCGGAATCAGCTTATATGCGCCAAATCCGGCACCGCCAATCACCAGCAGTACCAGACACACCAGAAGCGTCTTGAACATGGTTCCAAAAATCCTTGCCATCGCATGGAACACGATCTGCCCACCGCTCCGGCTGTTATTTTTGCCCGCTTTCTTTTGCTTGCCGACATCGATTTTCCCGCCTTTCTTTGCGGTGCCCCGCCTGCCCGAAGATCGTGCGGATGAAGCTGCCGGCTTCTTTCGAACGCCGGAGGCGTCCTCTCTCGTCTGTTTCTCCCTCATCTCTTCCCTCATCTTCCTATGTATCTATGGTTGCTTCCATTCTATTTTCATGCGGCACCTTAGACTTCAAAAATGCCTGTCTGCGGACAGCAACTTTTTATACTTTTCTGACAAAATCAGCTTGGACTCTATTTTATTATAAGTTTTTTTGTCCAAAAGAACAAGCCTGTTTTCGAAATCTGCTCAATCTCCTGCCGCGTGTTACTGTTCGCGCATATGTGCCCGGTAACGGAAGTTGCCGCGGCTTCGCATTTAAATACGGCAAATTCCTGCTGCCACCACGTTTTCTTACGGCGCTTTCGGTTCCAAAAGTGCCTACCCGTAAACAGTAACGGGATTTTGCCAATGCATTCAGCTTCAAAAACACTTGTCTGTAAACTGCATTTTCGCTGTATCAACGCCGTTTCCGAAGAAGAAATGCTAGAAGTTCATGCACTAACAGCGGCGTGGCGGATAACAGGAGAAGCGCCAGCCACTCTGCCGGGTGCAGCCGCACCGTGTGAAGGAGTTTCATCAAAAAAGGAATCTCCGTCACTGCAACCTGCATCAGAATCCCCACAAAGACTGCCGCAAGCATCAGCGGATTTTTCCCAAGACTGCGTGAAAATGCCGAGCCCGTAAGCGAGCGCATGCCGACCGCATGAAAGAGCTCCGACAGCCCCAGAACGGTAAATGCATACGTCTGTGCCCGCAAAAGCTCCTGTCTGCTGAAAAATGCCCCCAGCGTGACTGCTGCAATCAGAGACCCGTAAAATACCATGCAGAACCACCCGCCTCCGGCAAACAGCGACTCGCCCGTCCGGCGCGGCGGCTGACGCATCAAGTTCTCCCGGTCGTTTCCATCCATGCCGAGTGCCAGCGCCGGAAGCGAGTCCGTAATCAGATTGATCCAAAGGATGTGCCCGGCTCCCAGCGGCGCCGGTATTCCGATAGCAACGGCGGCAAACATGGTTAAAATCTCACCCAGATTGGAGGAAAGCAGAAACAGTATAGATTTTCGTATATTTTCATAGATGCCGCGCCCTTCCTCAATCGCCCTCTCGATCGTCGCAAAATTATCATCCGTCAAAATCATATCCGCCGCCTGCCGCGCCACATCGGTGCCGCCTTTTCCCATCGCGATCCCGATATCGGCTGATTTAAGCGCCGGCGCATCATTTACGCCGTCCCCGGTCATCGCCGTCACGCACCCGGCGCGTTTTAAAGCCCGCACAATCCGGACTTTATGTTCCGGCGACACCCGTGCAAAGACTGATACAGAACCGATTCGTTCCTCCAGAGCTCCCTCATCCAGCGTTTCCAGCTGCGCCCCCGTCATGCATTCTTCCCGCCGTTTGGCAATCCCCAGCTGCCTGGCGATCGCAAGCGCCGTGTCTGCATGATCTCCAGTGATCATGACCGTCCGCACAGATGCCCTGCGAAATGCCTCAACTGCCCCGGCTGCTGCCTCCCTAGGCGGATCCATCATGCCTGCCAGACCCAGAAATATCAGGTTCTGCTCCAGCTGTCCCACCTGTTTCTCCCACTTTCCATCCGGCATTTTTCCTGTTTGAAGCTCCCTATACGCCCCCGCGAGTACTCGCAGGGCACGCGCGGACATACGCGTGATCTCCGCCTCAATCTCTGTCCGCCTCTCCCTGGTCAGAGGCACAATTTTGTCCTCTTCCATCTCATAACGACACCTTTTAAGAATCACATCCGGCGCCCCTTTTACACAAGAAATCCAGTTTTCTCCCTGCTCATGCACCGTCGTCATTCTCTTCCGATCCGAATCAAAGGGAATCTCCCCTTTCCGCGGATATCTCCGACGCAGATGCTCCGGAGAAACACCACAGTTTTCACAAAATCCGTACAGCGCCCGCTCGGTGGCATCCCCCACCGTCTCCCCGGCATCGCTGCACAGCGCAAATACCTCCAGAAGCCGTTTTCCCACTTTTCTTTCCTTAGAGCGCGCCAATTCCTGTTCCGTATACTCCTGTCGATTTACATAACATGTCGTCACCGTCATCTCATTTTTCGTCAGCGTCCCCGTTTTATCTGAGCAGACCACGCTGACTGCCCCCAGTGTTTCCACGGACGGAAGACGGCGCACGATCGTGCCAGCCCGCGCCATTTTCGTCACTCCCAGCGCCAGCACAATCGTCACCGTCGTCGGAAGCCCCTCCGGCACGGCAGCTACCGCCAGGGAAATCGCGGTGAGCAGCATTTCCATCACGTCGCGCTTCTGCCAGACGGCGAGGGCAAATAATAAAACGCACAGCCCGATCGTAAGAATACTCAATAGTTTTCCCAGATCCGACAGCCTTTTTTGCAACGGTGTCTCCTCCTCCGGCGCCTCGCGGATCAGAGAGGCAATCCGCCCTACCTCCGTATTCATGCCGGTGGCGATGACAATTCCCTTTCCCCTCCCTGCCGTCACGTAAGAAGTCATAAATGTCTCATTTTTACGCTCTGCCACCGGAAGCGCACCGGCGGCCAAAAAATGGCTGTTTTTCTCAACCGCCCGCGATTCGCCGGTCAGCGCTGATTCTTCTGCCCGCATTTCAGCCGTCTCGGTAAGACGCAGGTCGGCTGGAACCTGCCGCCCGGCATCGAGCACAACCAGATCCCCCGGCACCAGCTCCCGCGCGGCAATCTCCCGCTCTTTTCCTTCCCGGATCACAACCGCCTCCAGCTGCGTCATCCGTTTTAAGTATTCGAGCGCTTTCTCCGCCTTCCCCTCCTGAATCACGCCCACCGTGGCATTTAATACGACAACCGCCAGAATTACCCCCGCATCGCCGTACTCGCCCAAAAGCAGGGAGATCCCGGCTGCCGCAAACAACACAAAAATCAGGGAGTCGCAAAGCTGTGCCCCGATGCGCACAATCAGACTCCGCGGTGGTGCTTCCCGCAGCTCATTTTCCCCATAATGGCGCTGCCGCACCTCCACTTCCGCTGCCGATAAGCCTGTCCGCAAATCGACTGAAAACTCCCTGCACACCTCTTCCACCGTCCGGTTCTCATACATGCGCATTTCCCCCTTTTTCTGTCCCTGTTCTGTACTTTTCACAGACTGCATTTATTCATATGCGGAAAATAGGGGGGATTAGAACTGAATGGTTGGAATAAAGAAATGGAAAGCATAGTCCTGTTTGATGCTCAAATGGCATCGGAACTCTTATTGTTTCGATGCCATTCTATAAATTCTATGATTTAATTTTATCGTTCTGTTTCTGTCACATACCTTACACCTGTGGTTCCGGCTCCTGCGTCTGCGCGGCCGGTTTGCGCTCCATCGGCATATAACCTTCTTTCTTCCGCTGTATCGGCTGTACAGTCACCGTTGCTGCCGTATCCCGGAACGCCGGGAGGCTGCCTGTCTCCATGTAAGCGCGGAACGGAAGTTCGCCCTGCGCCGGATCTCTCACGACCTCATTTTTCTCCACTTCTGGTCGTTCTCCTCTGCGCGGTGGGCGGCGCTCAAACCGCTCCCGCCTTCCAGAAGCCGGGCGGTCTTCCCGTTTCTCATTTTCCGGCACCGCACGGTTTCCGCCGCGTCTGTCCAATGCTCTCTCGGATCCCGAAACACGAGCTGCCCTCTCTCTCTCTGAGCAAGCTTTCTCTCTGCCCTGCGTGCGCTCGGTATTCCCCTCTGCAGCACGATCCGCTGCACGGTTCCGATAGCTTCTCTCCGATCGTTCCGGTCTGTCACTGCCAGACGGACGTTCTTGTGCGCTGCGCTCCTGTTCCGGCTTTTCGGCTTTTTCCGGTGTTTCCAGACGTGTTCCCCTATTCGGACCACTTACGCCTCTTGGCGCCTGTGTCCGCTCCGAAAGAGGTCGAACCTGCATCTTATTTTTCTTTTCCTTCTCCCGGAAGCTTTTAAGTACGATCGCCGCCGAATACTGGTACGCATAGATACAGCTTTTCATCAGTTCCTGCTCTTCCTCTGTCTTGCAGGAACTCAAGAGCATCTCTTCCTCTTCTTTTTCCAGATATGCCTCTCCGTTCGTATCGCGTTCCTTTACCGGCTTGTAGATCCGGTATTTCTTGTAATACGGCGGACATGGAAACTGCTTATTCTTAACCGGTTCCGGTACAATCCGCAGTTTGTAGGTATCGGACATGCGCGCCAGAACATTATGTATTTTCTCACAATTCTCTCTCGTATTTGTCTCCCGCGCCGGGATACAAAGTAAATAATCCATCTATTTTCCCTCACATCTATCAAACGATCCTTTTCAAAATCGTTTTCTTCTCAAATTTTCTACATTTACGCCAATCTTTATTGTATCATGTCAGAGAAAAACGGGCAAGTGAAAAAGACTGTGCCTCACGACAATTTCCTGTTACACAAAAAAAGGCTGCCACACGAATGCCAAACGAACGTTTTCCGTCCGGGGCCTTCTGTTTGTGACAGCCTGTCTTCCTTTATCTAACGCAGCCATATTTACCTGCGTGTTACTGTTCACGCATACGTGTCCAGTAACACCTGCGTTCCTCAGTCTCTTACACCATCCAGTCTTTCAGCACGCCGTGATCGCGCAGCAGCTTTCCAACCACCGTCTTGTCAATCTTCCGGAGAATCGGCTTTTTGAGTGCTTCAAGCGGCATCGGCAGCTTCATTTCCAGCGGCGATCTGCCGTCCATCAGCTTGACCGTGCTGTCCAGAAGCTCGCGGATATCGTAGACACTTCCCCATACCTCCGGTACGCCGCGGTCTACGCCGCACAAGCCATACACCGCTTCCATCGCGGTGCGGACGGAATACTCGGTCGTGAAAATAGTATCACGCGGGGTCTCCGCAAACTGCCCCAGAAATGCCGCATTGACACATCCATCCGGGATAACGTCCGGGCGGTCTCCGGCACGCCGCGGCATAAAGAATGCTGTAATATACGGCATCATCGTCGGCGTACAGTTCGCATGGTTCTCAGCCAGTTCCTCGATCTGATCCTCCGGAATTCCGAGATGGTACAGCCATTCTTCGGTGATCTCCTTGCCCGTGCAGGCGCGCATCGGCTTCTTCACATAATCGCCCGGTACATCCGTAAATAAACTGTATACCCAGACGCAGATCTCGTCCTTATTCTGCGCTTTGAACTGTCCCTGACGGTTGATCGTCCAGCTGAGCAGCCAGCTTGAATCACGGCAGCTCACGATACCGCCTGTTACGACGCGTCCACTTCTCGGATCCCTGCGGCAAATCTTGCGGATCTGGGAAATGATTGTCTCATCCGAAGTCGTGACCGTCGCAGACTCCCAGTTCGTCTTCTGGATATCCGAGCAGAATTTCTCCGGATGTCCAAATGCCGGATCCTGCGCAGCAATCTGACGCCACAGACTCCAGCAGCCGCTGGTACGCACTTCCGCACCTTCTACCGGTGCCTGATTCTGGTCGCCGTAGATCGTTCCCTCGGTACAGCTTCCGTTCGTGATAAAGACGAAATCGTCCTCCGTCAATGCGATTTCCTTCTTCTCACCACCCTTCACGTACTCGATCGCCTTCGCAACCTTTTTCTCACCCTGGATGTCAAACCGCACATTCGTAACCTCGGTGCCAAACTGGATCTGGACGCCTGCCGCCTCCAGATATTTCTGCATCGGCAGAATCAGCGACTCATACTGATTGTAACGCGTAAACTTGAGTGCCGAGAAATCCGGAAGTCCGCCGATATGATGGATAAAACGCTGGAAATACCGTTTCATCTCCAATGCACTGTGCCAATTTTCAAACGCAAACATTGTTCTCCAGTACAGCCAGAAATTCGAATCAAACACCTCATTATCAAACACATCCTCAATGGATTTGTCATACAGATCCTCATCCTTCGTGAAGAACAGCTTCATGATCTCCATGCTGCCTTTCTGGCTCAAGCGGAATTTGCCGTCCGTGTGTGCGTCCTCGCCTCGGTTGACCGTCGCACGACAGAGCGAGTAGTTCGGATCGTGTTTATTCAGCCAGTAATATTCATCGAGAACTGATGCCCCCGGCACCTCCAGGGACGGAATGCTGCGGAACAGATCCCACAGGCACTCAAAATGATCCTCCATCTCGCGGCCGCCGCGCATCACATATCCACGGGTCGGATCCTGAATACCGTCACATGCACCACCTGCTACCTCCATCGCCTCCAGAATATGGATATTTTCTCCCGGCATCTGTGCGTCTCTCATAAGAAAACACGCCGCCGCCAGAGAAGCCAAGCCACTTCCGACGATATAAGCCGATTTGCCCTCGATTCCCGCCGGTTTCTCCGGGCGCGCAAATGCCTCATAATTTCCCTTCGAATAATAAATTCCCTTGCTGTTTTTCTCCTGGCTGCCGCGTTCCGTATTCCGGTAATCCGAAGCCGACTTAACCACTTTTCCTGCCTTTTTCCGCTTCGACGCCGCTGCCGCCAGCCCCGCTCCAACTGCCAGTGCCGATACCGCACCCGCTTTCCATGCTTTCTTATTCATGTCCTGATCGCCCCTGCCTTTCTTCAACTTTCAAACCACTTCTTTTTTACATTACCCCGATATCTAGTTTTTAATACTATCTAATAGTAGTTTGATAGTAAAACTTTTTTGGAGAAAAGTCAAGGGCATCATCTTCTGGCACTTCCCGTTTGCCTTTGGTCATTCCATTTTCTTACTACCTTTTGTACTGACTTTTCATGAGCTTTGGCTTTATACTTCTTGGCTTTGAATTGATTGTAAAATGTGAATCCCAAGTATTTTATCTCTATTGGTCTTCCTATTTTACTTTTCTTGCGATTTACTTTTAGAAGTAGCTTAGATTCAATATATTTTGTAATTGAGTCCATCACTCTTTGGGCAGTTTTCTGACTTATTACTTCTATGTAATGAATTGTAAAAAAGCTTTCATTTATTATTTTTTTGCCTTGCAAAAATAAAAAGCACGATTAATAAAATAATCGGGAACAATAGCCCAACTCCCATACCTGCACGAATATTGTCTCCTGCACTTTGTGTAACACGTCCAACAATCCCCGGACCTATGCTTCCACCCAGGTCCCCCGCCATAGCAAGCAAAGCAAACATAGCCGTTCCACCTGCCAGAAATCTTTCTGATGAAATACTGATTGTGCCGGGCCACATAATCCCAACAGAAAAGCCACAGATAATACATCCAATCAAACCTGATATCGGATTCAACGATACAGAAACAAGCAGGTAGCATATCACACATAAAATTCCAGATCCGATCATAAATTTCATCAGATCCATTTTATCACCATATTTTCCGAAAATTATACGACTGATCCCCATTGTAACAGCAAACATGCAGGGACCGGCCAGGTCACCAATTGTCTTTGACAGCCCCAGAGCAGCTTCCGCATAAGCAGATGCCCATTGTGCCATAGCCAGTTCTGATGCACCGGAGCAAATCATCAAACATATGGAAAGCCAGAAAAGAGGTTTTCGAAACAGTTCTTTTATTCCCATTCCTTCCCCCTCATCTACCAAATGCTCGATCGGACAGGTTGCAAAATTATAGATATTTATGGCCGGAACAAGCGCCCATAAGACAGCCAGCCATTTCCAGCTGTCCATGCCAAACACCGCAAAAAACAGTGTAGAGATCACAATCGTTCCCACTGCTCCCCAACAATAAAAAGAGTGAAGCAGACTCATCGTTGCCTCTTTGTTATCAAATGGACACGCCTCCACGATCGGGCTGCAAAGCACTTCTATCAGACCACTTCCGACTGCATATACAATCACACTCAGGATAATTCCAACAAGCGGTTCCGGCAAAAGCTCCGGCAAAAAAGCCAGACCAACCAATCCTGCTGCGGAACATACCTCAGAAGTAACAATACAGATGCGATACCCTATTTTGTCCACAAACTTTGCACAAAACAGGTCTACCAACAACTGTGTAAGGAAAAAGCAGGTAGAAATCAATGCGATTTTTCCAAGTGCAATCTGATAATCATTATGAAATTTCAAAAATAACAATGGGGCAAAATTAGCTGCAATTGCCTGTGTAATAAATCCCATATAACAGGCTATTTTTGTTTTCCGGTAATTTGGCATGGTCATCACTCCTCGTTTTTTATTGAATTATATAACATAACATCTTTATTTTCATTGATTTATTTCCGAAATTTATTGTATAATATCGTAAAGTATGTTTCAAAGAGTGGGGTTTCTATGAATATAAATACAACCTATACCAAAATCATTACAGGTGAAGATTTGATGGAGACAGCTCAGCACGGAAGCACTCTCTATCCTTTCCAGTTTTATTATGAAGATCTGTCCGTTTTTGATTTCAACTGTATCGAATGGCACTGGCATACTGAATTGGAGTTTATTTATATTGAATCCGGAACCGTTACTTTGTGGATTGGAGAAGACCAATTTCATTTAACCGAAGGAAATGGCATATTCATTAATACAAAGGTACTCCATCGCCTCTATTCTCCCTCAAAAGCCCTCATTCCCAATTTTGTATTTATGCCTTCTTTTATTGCCCCTTGCGACAGCCTGATTTATCAGAAATATATTCTGCCGATCATTTCTTCCTCATTGCCATTTCTCGTATTTCATAAAAAAGTATGCTGGCAAGCAAAGGTTTTATCTATCATGCGGCAAATTATTTCTGCACAGGATTCCGTTTTATCCAAAGAACTCCTTACCAGTTCTCTCCTTCAGAATCTCTGGCTGGAAATATTTGAAAACACAGACATTTCATACCAGGAAGAACACAAGGATCATTCAACCGCTTCTCAAGCCCGGTTACAGCTCATGCTGCAATTTATCCATCTAAATTACTCACGGAGTATCTCATTGGATGACATTGCAGAACAGGCAATGGTCAGTAAAAGTACCGCTTTGAATCTGTTTCGGAAATATTTACATATAACGCCGGTTAACTATCTCATTAACTACCGTTTAAAACAGGCCGGTCAGTTGCTTTCAAAAACCGAGAAAAAAGTCAGTCTCATTTCTTCTGAGACAGGATTTCATAACGTTGACTATTTTTGCAGATTATTCAAAAAACGCTACCAATTAACCCCAACGGAATACCGGAAACAGAAAAGCCGCTGATTGGGACGGCGCTGCATTTCCGGCTGCCATCCGCGGGATTCTGGTCAATGCCTCCCACAACGCGGTGAGGAAGATAGGGGTTCAAGTGCGTGTTTGACCACTTTCTCTGTTTCATCCAGCGTCCAATCGTGCATGGTCCCTGCCTTGCCGAAACTCATGCAGCCGACACACAGCTTGGAGATTTGAATATCCGTATTTCCTAAAGTTGTATATTCCATTGCAAAACCTCCTTCAGAGCTATTCCTGTGCCGGAGTCTAAAGACTCATCGAAAGGTTCGCCAGCCACAACATCTGGCATCCACATAATCTCCTCTGCACCAAAAATGTCGATTTCCATATTTATATTTGAGATTCTGATAAGCATTACAGCGGCTTTTAAAAAATCTGTATTGATTTTTCTGCGCGAGGTGTTATAATCGGTATATACCGAAAATAAAAGGAGGAACGCGTCCATGCCAAGACCGCCACGGTGCCGTCGGATTTGTGGCGCACCACAAGTTGATACCTTCTGCCCCAATGGGTGCGAGAATACCAAGCCGATCCTGCTGACGCTGGACGAATACGAGGTCATTCGTCTGGTTGACTTGGAGCAGCAAACCCACGAACAGTGTGCCGCGCAAATGGACATTTCACGCTCTACCGTGCAGGAGATTTACGAAGTCGCACGGCGCAAGATCGCAGCGTGTCTTGTCCACGGGAAACCGCTGCACATCACCGGGGGAAACTACCGCATCTGCGGAGGGCAGGAGGCAGCCCACTGCGGCCGTTGGTGCCGGATGCAGAGAGCCAACACAGAAAAATCCAACAAAAAATGCAAAGGAGATTCCATTATGAAAATTGCAGTTACCTATGAAAACGGTCAAATTTTTCAGCATTTCGGTCATACCGAACAGTTCAAGCTTTATGAAGCTGCAGACGGCAAAATCACTCATGCGGAAGTTGTTGATACCAACGGCAGCGGTCACGGCGCACTGGCAGGCTTCCTGATGCAGAACGGCGTGGACACTTTGATTTGCGGGGGCATCGGTGGCGGTGCCCAGGCAGCTCTGGCCGAAGCGGGCATCAAGCTCTACGGCGGTGTCAGTGGGGACGCTGACGCAGCAGTGAGCGCATTGCTCAGCGGAAATCTGGGCTACGATCCCAATGTTCACTGTGACCACCATGACCATGAGCACGGCGAGGCTGGTCACACCTGCGGTAATCACGGCTGCGGTAAGCATAGCTGCCATTGATATGGAACGCACATTGACACAACTTCCGTTCTGGTCATCCTTGACCGAACACGAAATGGACACGCTACGTCGAAGTGCCTTTGTCCGTCATTATGAAAAGGGTGCGTTCGTTCACAGCAGCGACAATGAATGTCTCGGAATGCTGTTTATTCTTTCCGGCGAGATCCGCACCTATCTTCTCTCTGATGAGGGGCGGGAGGTAACGCTGTTCCGCCTGTATCCGGGCGAACTATGTGTGCTTTCCGCCTCCTGCGTGATCAGTCAGATCACCTTTGATACGCAAATGACTGCCGGAATGGGTACAGACGTTCTGATTATCCCTGCAAATATCATTGCTGCGCTCAAGGAGAAAAATCTCCATGTCCGCTGTTTTCTCTATGAACTGGCAACGAAACGGTTTTCTGATGTGATGTGGGCGATGCAGCAGATTATGTTCAAGGGCTTGGATCGGCGGCTGGCAGAATTTCTCCTTGCCGAAGCGGAGCGTACCAGCTCCGACACGATACGCATGACCCATGAGCAGATCGCCCAGCACATCAGTTCGGCGCGGGAGGCAGTGGCACGGATGCTCAAAAGCTTCTCGGAGGACGGACTGGTGGAGCTGAAGCGTGGTGCAATCACGCTGCGGGATAAGGACAGACTAAATCATCTAAAATAAGAAGAAATGTGACTTCGTCACAGAAGAAAATCATAGATTTGCTACAATAAAAGCAGAAAAACAGGAAGGAGTATTCACCATGAAAGAAACGAAATACGCAGGAACTCAAACCGAAAAAAACCTGATGGCTGCCTTTGCCGGTGAGTCCGAGGCACGTAACAAGTACACCTATTTTGCATCCAAGGCCAAGAAGGAAGGCTTCGAGCAGATCGCGGCGCTGTTCCTCAAAACCGCTGATAATGAGAAGGAACACGCCAAGCTGTGGTTCAAAGAACTGAACGGCATTGGCGACACCGCCGAAAACCTTCTCTCCGCCGCTGAGGGTGAGAACTACGAGTGGACGGATATGTACGACGGCTTTGCCAAAACTGCCGATGAGGAAGGCTTTCATGAGCTGGCGCAGCGCTTCCGTCTGGTTGCCGCTATTGAAAAGCACCATGAGGAGCGCTACCGTGCTCTGCTGCACAATGTGGAGATGGCGGAAGTCTTTGCCAAGAGTGAGGTCAAGGTATGGGAGTGCCGCAACTGCGGTCACATTGTGATCGGTGAGAAAGCGCCGGAAGTCTGCCCTGCCTGCAATCATCCCCAGAGCTATTTTGAGATCCACGCGGAAAATTATTAAAGAAAGAAAAGGAGAATCATCATGGAGCAGAAGTTTTACATTTGCAAGCATTGCGGTAACATCATTGCCAAGATCAAGGACACGGGCGTTCCCGTCATCTGCTGCGGCGAGCCGATGACCGAGATCATTCCCGGCACCACCGACGCCGCCGTGGAGAAGCATGTTCCTGTCTGGACGGTGGAAAACGGCGTCGTCCATGTCAAGGTTGGCTCCGTGGAGCATCCCATGCTGCCGGAGCACTACATCGAGTGGGTATCTCTCCAGACCAAGCAGGGAAATCAGCGCAAGGAGCTGCATCCCGGCGAAAAGCCGGAGATCTGCTTCGCCCTCTGCGAGGGCGATGAGGTCGAAGCGGTCTACGCTTATTGCAACCTCCATAGTCTGTGGAAAGCGTGATTCATCTTTCAAAAATCCGGTGCTTTTTTGTGCACCGGATTTTTTTTATCAATGTGACCTCGTCACAGAAAAATGCTTTGTCCTGCGGTATGATAAAGCCACAATCAATCAACAAGAAAGAGGTGGCAAACATGAAAATCAAGCTCAATCCCGATCAGGAGATTGTCAACACCATCCGGGAAGGACTCAAGCGCACCGGAGGATACTGTCCCTGCCGCAGGGAGCGCACAGAGGCGACCAAATGTATGTGCCAGGAGTTTAAGGATCAAATTGCAGATCCGGGCTTCGAGGGATTCTGTCACTGTATGCTCTATTACAAATCCTTGCAGGATTAAGGGAGGAACGCTATGCTGTCAAAGAAACTGGCTGCCGTAGATAAGACGCGGTGCGTCGCCTGCGGCGTGTGTAAAAATACCTGTCCACTGGGGGCCGTCAATGTGCACCGCGGCTGCTACGCCGCTGTGAAGGCGGAACGATGCGTAGGCTGTGGCAAGTGCGCAAAGCTCTGTCCCGTTGGCTGCATTGAGGTGAAAGTGAGGGCTGACGCATGAAAGCAAAGCATTGGTACGATTATCTGTGGGTATATGCCATCATCTATTTTGCACTGGGCTTTTTCAATATCCTGTTTGCATGGCTGGGCATGATCGATTTTCTTCTGCCGCTGTTCTTAGCGATCTTTGGCGGAAACAAATTCTTTTGCAACCACCTCTGCGGACGGGGACAACTGTTCAGCAAGCTGGGAACTGACCTTAAATGCTCCCGCTGTAAGCCAACGCCGCGTTGGATGTCCTCCCAGTGGTTCCGTTACGGCTTTTTGCTCTTTTTTCTGACGATGTTCGGCAACATGCTGTTCCAGACATATCTGGTCGCTGCGGGTGCTGCGTCCCTGCGGGAGGCCATTAAGCTGTTCTGGACATTCCGTGTGCCGTGGAGCTGGACTTATACAGGCGGTACAGTCGCTGATTGGGTGGCACAGTTCAGCTTCGGCTTTTATAGCCTCATGCTGACCTCTCTGCTGCTGGGTCTGATCGTTATGGTGCTCTACAAGCCCCGTACATGGTGTGCATTTTGCCCGATGGGAACGATAACGCAGGGTATTTGCAAACTGAAAAACAAAGAATTATAAAAGCTCAACGAAAGGAGTCATTCTCATGACTGAACTGAAAATTACTGCTGCAAATTTTGAAAACGAGGTACTGCGTTCCGACAAACCCGTTTTGCTGGATTTCTATGCGGACTGGTGCGGACCATGCAAAATGCTCTCTCCCATACTACATGAGCTTGCCGAAGAAAAAAGCGGTACGCTCAAGGTGGGCAAGGTCAATGTGGACGAGCAAATGGAGCTGGCGATGCGTTTTCAGGTATCCAGCATCCCCATGCTGGTCGTATTCAAGGATGGAAAGGCCATTGCCAAATCGGTCGGCTATCGGCCTAAATCGGAGATTGCCGCAATGGTAGAGGGCGCAAGATAAAAGTTGTGATCGTAGGCGGTGTGGCAGGCGGTGCTTCTGCCACTGCTCGCATCCGCCGTTTGGATGAACACGCGCAGATCATCATGATCGAGCGCAGCGGCTATGTGTCCTATGTCAACTGCGGCCTGCCGTATTATTTGGGTGGTGTGATCAAGGAGCAAGAAGAACTGACACTGCAAACTCCGAAGGGCTTCTGGGATCGTTTTCGCATTGATGTGCGAGTTCGGCAGGAAGTAACTGCAATCAATCCCGCAGAGAAAACCCTTACCGTCCATGCACTGGACAGTGGGAAAATCTATACGGAAACCTATGACAAACTGCTTCTTGCCCCCGGCGCAAAGCCGACGGTTCCTGCGCTTTCCGGCGTCAGCAGCGAGAAAAATGTGCGGTTGACACTGCCGCCAGAAACGCACAGATTGCCCTCATCAATGAACTGCAGGATTTTATCAAGCAACAGCCCGCACATCTGGAAACCTTCGATGAAGCACTGGTAAAGCGCTGGCTTGAGCGGATCATCGTCTGGGAGGACCACTTCACCGTGGAGCTAAAATCCGGACTGAAAATTGATATTGAAGGATAATCCCGTAGACGCACAAAACCCTCTCGACCATGATGGCCGGGAGGGTTGTTTGTTATTCTGCTTTACTCAGGTTTCGAGGGCGGCTGACCCTCTACTCCCTTTTGCAAAATCATAATTATCTGAATGTTACGTTCAGGTCTAATGCCTTCTGCGCCGCTTCAAGAACAATCTGCTCTACTGCTACCGCATAAGTTTCCTCATCAATCTGTGTTAGATTAAAATAATGCATAGAGTTCTGAAGAAAGTTCTGGAACTTACTCTTAAAACTGAATGCCTCTCTCTCTGCATCCTGAATTGCCTTGTAATACAAAAGAAGGCTAACCAACTCCTTGGGATTTACATAGTTTTCAACAGTCTTCATATACTTCTCATCGGCTTCCTGCGTTCTCTTGGCGCCTTCAACCTTAAGTGCCTGGAATACTACCGAATGAATAAACTCAGGAGAAGCAAAGTTACGAAGGTTAGCAGTAAAGTTAACCGAGAATGACTTACAATTATAGAAATATGCCTCATCGATATTTGATGTGTAACCGTCACCATTTCTAAGTCTACGTCTAAGTGCATTGTAGGCATTACCATGTGGTGTCTTACCAAGGCTGAGTGCAATATCCGACATACCAGGTGTAAACACCTTCTTGCCAGTAGCATTATCTGTAACATGAACATGAATGAGTTCCGTAAGACGCTGCTTGTTAACAACTGGTGTAGGCACCTCACCCTCTCTAGGCTCAAACTTAATCTTATATGCAGTGTCTTCCAGTGACTTTGCCATATCCTCAAGAATAGTTCTGTATGTTTCAAGAACATTGTACTCCTCAACAATTGCAGCCGGAAAACTAGCATCTCGCTTAAGGTAGCATGCTAAGGACTTGATAGGCATACGCTTCTTGGCCTTTACCTGTGAAGCCTTAAGATCCTCATTAAGTTCCTTCATCCTATCCTTAATACTTTCGCGAAGGTCAGTTGCAGTAAATTCTTTCTCATCAAAGGCATCAATTGAAAGAGGATCATCAAAATCCATCTTTTGTAGAGATGCTACAAAAAGGTCCAGTTTGTTATGAATCATAAACACCGGAATCTGCTTATTGAAATTCTTAAGCACATCACGATACAATTCACCGATTTTCTTCTCATTTGTGTCTCCCTCAAGTGGAACTACCATTGCAATTGCATCAACGTCGCCCTTATATAAAAGCTCAGAACAATAGTCGACGTTTTCGTCATCCGTATTATCCGAATGGTATAATCCTCTGGTGTCAAGTGTAGCAAACACAATGTTATCATTACTATCTCTGAACACTTTACTTGTAAGTGGATTATCTGAAATGAGTTTCGAAAACACCTTATTCATAGGAACATAGATAACTATCTCACTGCACAATACTTCAAGCGACAAACGCTGGCCAGCCTGCATATTATTTGCAGTAAACATTGCGCCAATGAATTCAGTATCCGGGGCATCTAATAAAATATCTTTATAGAAATATCCATCTCCAGAGACATTCTCTTTATTGAAGTAGGTAAAGAATACCTTTGAAAGATTACCATTAAGTGTCTCCCAGATTTTCCAGAGATCCTGCTTAAATACATCACTCTGTAAGTCCATTGTACGCTCAACCTCCTGCTGAATTGCTGCTATGAACTTCTTGCTATTTTCCTTAACCTCAACCTCGGCCATTTCATTCTTAACAGTATTATAGATATTATAATTATACTGATGAAGATCGTATCCATGGTACAAATCCACGATATCCCTAACAAACGCTTCTTTCTGTTCAGCCGTAAGCAAAGAAAGAATTGCCTTTACATTGTTACGCTTATTAAGCTGCTCTATTAGAGCTTCCTCAAGAATCTCTTCATCTTTACCAACAATCGTATCGACCACTTTGCCGAGGTCCTTGACAACCTTAGCGATTGCTTTCGATACAATCTCAGTGAAAAGATTTCTGCTAAAAGCATTCTCATCATGCTTTACTGCAACTATCATTTTGTCACTGTACTCTGTTGTAAAAACCATAAGTCTTTCGGTAAGTGTAGAGTTTGTGCTACCTACACCTTCAATAAGAATCTTTCTGGCCTTCGGTTCTGCTGGAACCGTTCCGACTTCTGTCTTACCGTTTCCAGTACCACCTAGTAACTCAAGCACTCTAAAATGAGGCTTCAAACTAACGTAGTTATACATCTGTAACTACCTCCTTAATATTATTCAAGCAATAAAAAAATCCATACCAATCCGTGCGGATGATATGGATAGACTAAGCCTGCATATAAAAGGAGACACTTACAAAAAGACTCCCTGCATTATCTATACGGTATCACTAAACTGTCGGATCGGTTCTGCAGCGGGTAGCTGCGTACTACTAAACAAAATAGGATTTTTATATTACTTTTATATATATAAAACCACCGATGGAACAGTTTGTCAATCTTTTTTATTTATGAAATCAATTACAAAAACCAGGCCAGCTCAAAAGGGAATCAAAGCTGGCTTTCGTAATTTATTTTATAACTTTATTTCGTAGTGCAATTCCTTCAACAACTCCAGACTTTGAGTTTGAGCAACGAGCAGACGGTTCTTTGACTCCATATCCTGTCTGTCCTAAGTGCGGTACCAGAAGATTTACATAAAAACGAAAGTCACGACTATCATTCTTATAGGGAACGATAGCCGTGACTTTACTTCTTATTAGCTATAAATCAATTCACTCAACACAATTTCTTCTGCCGCATTACGGATGTTATTCATAGCACCGACCCACGCCAACTGGTCATGGGCTTTCAAAGCTTCATTTATGCCCTGGCGCTCCTGCATTTGCCGGGTCAAAAGTTCCATTCTCCGGTGCGCGATATCATCAATCTCGTTCAGATACTCTACCAGCTTGCCCTCCAGCAAAAGCGTGTTGTACAGCACCTTGCGATGCTCCTTCAGATAATGCAGACGCATTCTGCCGTATTTGCCGTAGTGCGGTTCTTCTTCGGGCAGAGCAAGATTGGGATAATACATTCCATCTGCACCCAATGTGTAGGTTCCACCCATTTCCTCGAATAATGACTTCATATACTATTCCTCCTTGAAATCAGCAATGACCTTTAGATCATTGCAAAATGTTCAAGAGCAGCACGGATAGCATCTTCCTTTTCTTTCGGACATTGCGGCACTTTCTGGTTTTCTTTTTGAGAGATATTGTAATGCTCCCCGACTTCGATGCCGTACTTCCGTTTGACCTGAGAAATATATAAAGTTGAAACCTTTAAGCCAAATTCTTTCAGCACATAATCCTTGATTTCCTGATAGGTTGCCTTTGACTCGGCAGAGGTAATATCCAGTTCATCCAAGTCCAGGTCGACCTCTATCGTATCATCCGGTGTTTTTCTGGACAAAAGAACAACTGCCTCAACATGCGTTGAGACGTCTGAACTGCTCTCTTTTTTACCTCATCGGTTTACGGGAACTTATCAATAGTTACCGCCTCTGCTTTGCATCAACAAACTAGAATTGTTAATTTGAAACTGGTCCTATAATGCCAAATGCTATTGCATCAATAAAAAGCACGAACGCTATCACACAAACAATTAAAATAGTTGCAATAACTTTAATAACAAGTTGTTGATTTTGTCTTAAATTACTCTTACTAACAATCCTTAAGACAAAAATCAAAGCAACGATGATGATAAAAGAAATAATATTATAAAGAACTACTGTTTTCATCTATGTGTCCTCCTTTTTTATATTAATTCCGATTGAGATTTCACCTGTTTTAAGAGATTTAATAACTGTTATATTTTGTTATTAAATTCTCCGCAAACCCTTGAAAACACCGGATTTGTCGCAGGTGAGCTTTCCCTTATTTTTTCCCTTGTGTTATATCGTCCCATCAGTGTTTATGAACTCTTATAAGGGCAAATACAAGGGCAAAAAAATTATATAAAACAGTATAACATAAAATAAAAGTGACATGGTGGACTGATTGAAATGCTTCTTAATTTTTGCTACTAATGATTGATTAAATGATAAGGAGATGGGATACGATGAGAACAATATTTGCAGAATACAATCCACAACGAAACAGCATTGACATTTATACAAATGTTGGCTATATGCTTCGCATTGACTGCTGGGAAGCCGAAAAAGATTTAAAAACCACACCCGGATCAGACTGTGCATTGACTTCACTTGCAGTCGATGAACCACTTGAATATGCGAGATTATATCTTGAGGGCAAGTTACAGATGTGGGTAGATGCAGAAGATTCATTAGAGTTATAAAATGCAAGCAGCCTGTATGCTTCATTACACACAGGCTGCTTAATCAAATTTATTATAATTGATGAAAAATCGGTTGCATTTTGTCAAAAGTACAAAACTTTTTGAAGCCAAGTGCTTTTAATTCCTGTTATGATACTGAGGATATCCCAGCAATACTTGCTATCCCTGATACCTTATTCTTTCTACCAGCGTTTCCTTTTTCAGATTACTGCTTAAAACACAGGAAAGCACAATTTGTAGAATACCAACCAGAAGAATCATAACAAGAATCGGGATAAGAGGAACGTGATAAACGTTCATTCCAAAAATCCCATTATGCTTCGCATAGGAAAACAGCGCATAGCCAAGGGGCAGACCGGCAGCAAGTGCGACGCAGATGGTGCCAACCGTAAAAATCAAGCCCTGTATTTGTAAGCTCAGATTCAACTGCTTATTGGTCATGCCTACCGCTTGCAGCACACCGTATTCCTGCTTCTTCGTGGTGATATTGATGATCATGGTGTTTGCCAGATTCATAAACCCGATGAGACCGACAATTGCCATGAACAGATAGCAGCCAAGCTTCATCATACGGCTTGCGTATTCTGCAGATTGTAACTGTGCATGATAGGTATCCATTTTTATATGCGAAGTATTAGAAATCAAAGTATTCAGACTCTGTTCCACAGATGCAACATCTTTTTTATCACAGTCCACCCACAGATAGCCATAGGCTGTTCCCCTCGGATTCATGGAACGGTATACACCTTCCGGAATGACAAGATAAGTGTCCGCACTTACAAAAGATCCTGCAA
>OMGP01001175.1_pt1 | contig 22928 bp, 23 predicted proteins | sample 1646091 | NCBI WGS metagenome assembly OMGP01 (sample SAMN05578580, study PRJEB25193) | human gut metagenome | biome: Human Microbiome; feature: human-associated habitat; material: feces | host: Homo sapiens | place: USA:Birmingham | reverse complement strand
TTTATTACGCCTTAAAGATGAAAAATAAGTTTGTTATAGTGTGCTTGATAATAATTATCAGTATTATATTGTGTGGGATTTCCCGTGACGGTTGTTCCGTGACGGTTTTCCCGTATTGGTTCACCCGCGACGGTTTCACCGTGATGGTTTTCCCGTGACGGATAATCGCTCACGGCTCTTTTCTCCATAAACACTTCTATTTCACTGATATATTTGCCACCTTTACCACGTGTCTTTGTCCTTTCCATATATCCCAACCTTTCCAGATTGAATATGGATTTACGAATTGCATCTACTCCATCTGGAACAATGGAGCTTAATCCTGCAATGCTGAATTCCCATCCATCAGGAAGACTACATATCGTACATAGCACTCCTCTGTCTTTCATGGACAATTCTTTATCGCGAAGAACACTATTGCTAATCATGGTAAAATTTCTCTGTGTTTTGTTCTTCAGTACTGCCATAAATGCTCCTTTCGTAAAATTCTCGTTGAAAAGATGCACCTGCCATACTAAAATGTATTTGCGAAATAGCATATAGCAATAGCTTGTGCAGCCCCTTTTATAAGGGGCTTTTTTCTTTCCTGTCTTTTCTTTCATTAGTGTGCTCCTGTTAATAAACATGCTTCTTCATACCAGATTCGATTTACTTTCCCATTCACAACGATTGCACGTGGATTCTGTGCTTTCATTTCAGCATTCAGTTCTTTAATAACCTCATATGCTTTTGCTCTGGATACACCGAGATCTGCTTTGATGGTATCTACTCCAATAAATAAAGGTAATCTTTCTTCTGTCATAGTTCTTTTCTCCTTTCTACTCTATTGCGTTTATTTTTTTCTTCACATACGCATTTCGTATATACGATTTGAGTATATTCTAATATGTTTGTACGATAATGTCGAATGGTTTTCGTAAATTTGTTTTTTAATCTACTCAAATCGTATATTCTATGCTATAATCAAGATACTAACTTTGAAAGGATGTAACAGTATGGGTTATGGACAAAAACTAAAAAAAATTCTTGATGAAAAAGATATGTCAGTAAGACAATTGGCGAAAATATGTAATATCGCTCCAACTACCCTTTATTCAATCGTTCAAAGGGATACAGATATTAGATATGATTTTGCATTACGCATTGCGAACGCATTAGATATACCTGTGGCATCAATCTGCAGTGATCTGCCATATAATAAAGATTCTACTCTGCCAAGCTTACCTACTATGTTTGGAGATGAACATAATAAAAAAGCGTACTTTTCTAATCGTACACTTGAAATTGCTAAGTTATTTAATTATGAGGAATTTCCTATGTTAGATAAGCTGATTGCAGAATTCTATGTACTTGATGATGAATCTAGAAAAGAAATTTTTAAGATTATTGAGATGAAACACGAATCACATGATGATGTAGAACGTGTTGAGAAATTGAAGCAGATAAAGTAATTATAATAGTTCCCAAAATTGGTGAACAATTGGTCAAACAGCATCTGACTAATTCAAATTGGGTAAACAGTGTTTACCCAATCTATAAATGCAAAATATTAAGAACTTTGTGACACAATTAGTGACACAATTGAAATGAGGTTCCCTGTGAAAGAAATCAGTAATACATTCTTGTCAAGTATCTCCGATATGCTTCATAATGCGCAGAATACTGTTAAAACTGCAGTTAATCTTGCAATGGTATATTCTTATTACGAAGTAGGTCGAATGATATTTGAAGAAGAACAAAAAGGTTCTGACCGAGCTGAATATGGCAAATACATTATAAAAGAATTATCCGAGTATCTGACCGCCGAGTTTGGTAAAGGGTATTCAAAAGAAAACTTAAAATTAATGAGACGCTTTTATGTAGTATATTCTAATGATCAAATTGAGGAAACACTGTTCACCCAATTCAATAATTTGCCTCAGGTTTCCAGTGGTCGTAGATTTTATCTCAGTTGGTCGCATTATTTAAAACTTATGCGCATTGACAACATTGATGAACGTCATTTTTATGAAATAGAAAGCATTCGAAATGATTGGAGTTTAACTGAATTAAAACGACAATTTGATAGCTCATTATACGAACGATTGGCACTAAGCACTGATAAAGATTCTATTAAAAGGTTAGCTGCCAAAGGACAAATCATTGAAGCTCCTACGGATATGATTAAAGATCCCTATGTCTTGGAATTTCTTGGTTTGGAAGAATTACCAACTTATTCAGAAAATGAATTAGAAACACGTATCATTGATAATCTTGAAAAATTCTTATTGGAATTGGGAAAAGGTTTTACATTTGTAGGCAGACAGGTTCGTCTTACTTTTGATGAGGAACATTTCAAAGTCGATCTGGTATTTTTCAATCGTATCTTAAGATGTTTTGTTCTTTTTGATTTAAAAATAGGAGAATTGAAACATCAGGACATTGGTCAAATGCAAATGTATGTCAACTATTATGACCGTAAAGTTAAATTAGAGGACGAAAACCCAACCATTGGTGTAATATTATGTAAAGACAAAAAGAATTCACTTGTAGAAATGACTCTCCCGGAAGATAATACACAAATATTTGCAAGCAAGTATGAAACTGTATTACCTAGTAAAGAGGCATTGCAGAAATTGTTGAATGAACAGTAATTATTATAATTTTCAATATGATTATAATTTATACCGAATCATTTGCGAACTTTCAATGTTATTAAATGACAAATGATTCATTTCTAAGATACGCAAAAGAAAAGGGAGAGAAAATGATTACTTCATTAAATATTAATCAATCAGTTACCCAAAATACCATCGATTATATTTCTAAGCAATTAAAAACTGAAAATGACATTGTACTTCTACATGAGGTTACTAGGGATAATATTAAAAAAATCTCTGAAAATTTTAAATATTTTGAAGCAAACTATCCAAATACCGCTTACTTCAAAACAATCGCTGTTGTAAAGAGCAAAGACAACCTTAAGAACATTGAACTTCAACCATATATTGCTTCTCAAAAAAACAGAACAATATTTCTCTTAAAACATCATAAAAAAAATGATATTATAACAAGCACAGATCTCGTAGATCTCGTAATTGGACTTCATGCACCCAGCCATAATGATGAAAAAGCAAATTTTGCTTCTGTAACGCCCTTTTGGCAATCAACAATCGATTTGTTAGATAAAATAAATTCATATAAATGTCTAAATATGTTTGGCATTAATGTGAAAATAAATGATATTATTATTGCAGGTGATTTAAATGCCTATATTCCAGGAACAGAAAGAAAAAGATTTCTAAATAAATTACTATCAGTAGGTTTTGTTGATTTATGGATTGAAACCAACCATTTAAATAATTGTTTTACATATGAAGATGACAATAAAGGTTCAAGAATTGACTATTGTTTAATCAATGATGAAAGTTGGAAAAAATATACTATCGATATCGATGATAATACTAGAACTCCAAATGGTTTTACTGATCATTCAGCAATCATAATCACCAGAAACAAATAATATAGACATTTTATAGACGAAGAAAGCGGGAACCCTTGATTTACAAGGGCTCCCGCCGTTTTTCTATTACTCGAACTCAATCGTTCCAGGTGGTTTTCCCGTCAGATCATACACTACGCGATTCACATGATTTACTTCATTGACAATTCTGCTTGTCACTTTATGCAGTACTTCCCATGGAATCTCTGCTGACTCTGCTGTCATAAAGTCAATCGTATTGACTGCGCGAAGTGCAACTGCGTAATCATAGGTTCTTTCATCCCCCATAACTCCAACGCTTCTCATGTTTGTCAATGCAGCAAAATACTGTCCGACTGTCTTGTTCATGCCTGCTGCGTCCATCTCTTCACGGTAAATAGCATCTGCATCCTGAACGATTTTTACTTTTTCTTCTGTTACTTCTCCGATAATACGAATTCCAAGTCCCGGTCCCGGGAACGGCTGTCTGAACACCAGACGCTCCGGAAGTCCGAGCTCCAGACCTGCTTTTCTTACTTCATCCTTGAACAAATCACGAAGCGGCTCAATAATTTCTTTGAAATCTACGTAATCCGGGAGTCCTCCTACGTTATGGTGAGACTTAATCACTGCGGATTCACCGCCGAGACCACTTTCTACTACGTCCGGATAAATGGTTCCCTGTACCAGGAAATCAACCGTTCCAATCTTTTTCGCTTCTTCCTCGAATACACGGATGAATTCTTCTCCGATGATTTTTCTCTTCTGCTCCGGCTCTGTCACTCCTGCAAGTTTCTCATAAAATCTCTGCTGTGCGTTCACCCGGATAAAGTTCAGGTCATAGTCACCTTCCGGTCCGAAGATTGCTTCTACCTCATCTCCCTCGTTTTTACGAAGAAGTCCATGGTCTACGAATACACAGGTAAGCTGGTTTCCGATTGCCTTGGAAAGCATAACTGCTGCCACGGAAGAATCCACACCGCCGGAAAGTGCACACAATACTTTTCCGTCGCCTACTTTTGCACGAATCTCTTTGATTGAGTTTTCTACAAACTCATCCATCTTCCAGTCGCCGGCACATCCGCACACATTTCTCACGAAATTGCTGAGCATCTCTTTTCCCTGTACTGTATGAAGTACTTCCGGATGGAACTGGATCGCATACAGCTGTTTTTCTGCATTCTCTGCGGCTGCTACCGGACAGTCTGCCGTATGTGCTGTAATCTCAAATCCCGGTGCGATCTGCGCAATATAATCAAAATGACTCATCCAGCAGATTGTAGATGCTGACACGCCTTCAAATACTTTTGAAGAGGCTTTATCGATCAACACCTCAGTTTTTCCATATTCTCTGACATCTGCACGTTTTACTTCACCACCAAGTACATGCATCATCAGCTGGGCTCCATAACACAGTCCCAATACAGGGATTCCAAGTTCAAACAATTCTTTTGTATAGGTCGGGGAGTCTGCCTCATAGCAACTGTTCGGACCACCTGTCAGAATGATTCCTTTTGGATTCATATCCTTGATCTTCTGAAGGTCTGTTTTGTAAGAATAAATCTCACAATATACATTGCATTCTCGAACGCGTCTTGCAACCAGCTGATTGTACTGCCCGCCAAAATCGAGTACGATTACTAATTCGTTTTTCACAAATGTTTCCTCCTAATGTTTATCCTAGTATTTTTATTATAATGTAGCACTTCTGAATTTACAAGTTTCTTTTCTTGTAGTTTCACCAGTTTTACTTTCAAATACTCTAATTCTAATCTGTCTGATCAAAGGATATAGCTGTCTGCATTGATCACTTTCGCAAAGAGCAGATCCTGAATTCCGATATTCTTACCAGGCAGCTCTTCTCCATCAGCTTCTCCAAGTTGCGCTACATTTTGCGAAATGGCTACAATCACACTTTTCTGTTCTTCATTACACAATACCTGTGCGCAGTTTTGAATCCTGAGGTAATTTAATATCAATTCCGGCGTTACATCTTGTGCAATCTTTACAGTGGCTATATTTCTTACAAGAACTTGATCTGAAGAATTTTCAAGCAATATTTTATCTATGCTAATATTAGGCTTATTTTCAATGATTCTGCCCTCCCATTCAAATTCAAGTCTCTGATAGTCCACATTTAACTTTTTAAATGACGCTTCTTGATTTTTCATCAAAACTACCGTTTCCTTTACCATGAGTTTTGAAATCCACTCATCTAATGTATCTAATTTGACATCTTCCGGTACTTTTAGATTTCCGTACACATAAATGCTGTCTCCCTCTTTCTTCAGTAATTCTTCATTTAAAACTGCATCTCCATAATGAAGTGCCATTCCTGCAGGGATGACTACAAAATTCACTTTTTCATCAAATAGCTCGATACACGATTCCACCATTTCTTCCGGAATGATCAACTGTTCTGTAACAAACCGGACATTTTTTTCGACTAGCTTTTGCATATCTACCGATTTATCCTGAATAATTACTTTGTCTTTTACATAATATTTGTTGTCTTCTTTTGCTCTCAAAGGGAAATATTTATCTACAATGAATGTGTCATTTAATATCATACAGTCATCCGGATAGATCGAAACGGAATTACTTGCGGATAATTTTGTCAGATAACCCGAAATACTTTCCGCACATCGAACAGAACCGTTCACATGAATTTTCTCATATTTCTCTAAAATTTCTTTTGTACCTGAATGTATATTGAGGGCTCCATTTACGATTAACAATGTATGTTCCTGAACAACCATAGAATCTGTTATTTCATACGATCCATTGATTACTTTTAACTCTGTCTCAACATCATCTGCAATTTCTATTGTATAATCTTGATTTATCGTGACAGGAAGACGATTTAAAATACTTTTACTGGAAGTACTGACGATAACAATATCTGCATTGATTATCATGTTTTTATAGTTGTTGTAATCTTCTTCTTTCATTTTTCTGGCATCACAGATATCACAATTTAATACATAGTTTTTCTTATCAAACATATTTGTTCCCTCCTAAAATTCTTTTTAAATGTTGACGTGCAGAAGAAAGTTTGGATCGGACCGTTCCTGGTGAAAGCAAAAGGATATCTCCAATTTGTTTGGAATTATACCCTTCCAAGTAACGTAACGAAAAAATTACTCCTTCCAGATCCGGTAAAGTTTCCAGCAGCTTCTCCCATTCTAATCGAACCAGTTCTTCAGAATCTATTTGTGGCTGCGAAAACTCATCCAAGATGATTTCCTTCTTGCCATGTCTGAGACGATCTACATATAAATTTTTAACAGTTCGATATAACCATGAGCGACTTTGCTGTTCTTTCAGCGTGGATAAGGTATCCTCATGAAGCATTGCGCGCAAGAAAGCTTCATGCACCAGTTCCTCCGCGGTATACAGGTTTCCTGTCATACTATGGCACCAATTGATCAATTCCTCATAATATTTCTTATACAGTTCCTCTATCATACCTTGCGATCCTTTCTTTTGCCTTTCACTTATAAGACGGATAACCGGACAAAAGTGTTGAAAAATATTTCTCTATCCTCATTTCTTCTATTTTCTATTTCTTTGTATACTGAAAAGGCCAATGCACTTTCGTACATCGGCCTTTGGAATTCTCTCCCTTAGGTTTGCTTAGTTTGGGGAATTTGGAGTCAGATTTTCATCTAACATCATATTTAGGAGGGCTGCCGCTAGGCAGCGTAACGGGAGATTTCCTTTTTCAGTTCTTCGCAATGATCACCGTAAACCTGCAGTGATATCACGTTGTTCAGCCCGAGATTCATGATTCCTAAAATAGATTTTGCATCTACCACAAATCTTCCTCTCTTCATATCCATATCATATGGATACTTTGCCACTGTATTTACAAAATTTAGAATTTCCTCGGGGTTTTTAAAGCTAACTAACATTTCGCTCATCATAAATACTCCTCTTCTATCTATACTGATGTCTTCCTATGATGCCTTCCATGTTTCACTCTTACGAGGTTATCACATTCTGTCAAAAGAAACAGGGTGAAATATCTTAAAAAGGGAGATTTTTTTAATGAACCGATTTTCTGAAGTCATTTGGAAGCATCCCAACTTCCTCTTTAAATACCTTACTCATATATTTCGGATCTGAATATCCGGCAAGCTCCGCAATCTGATTCAGTTTCAAATGTGTATTTAAAAGCAGCTCCTTTACCTTCTCTATCCTGTATTTGCGGATTGTCTCGGTAAAAGTACTTCCGGTTTCTTTTTTAAACTGTGCGCTTAAATATTCTTCCGATACATAAAGCTTATTCGCAATCTCCTCCAGTGTAATCCCCTGATCATAATATTTGCGGATCAGCTTTTTCGCCTGTTTTACCAGAACACTTGTCTCCTCGCCTTCCTCTTCCGTCTCAAACTCAAACAAACCGAAAAAGGCTTTCAATGCAGCTTCCAGCTGATTCCAGCTCACTGCTACTGTAATTTCCTGCAGGATATTCTGCACTTCCAGATCCAGTTCAACCGAAACTTTTGCCTTATAGATTCCGAATACAGCCAGGCTCAAATGAATGATCGCCTGTTTGATATCTGTCGGTGTATGAAACTCTTCTTGATAGCAGTTCGCCAGTTCCCAGAAACATTTTTTTAATTCCTTTTTGTTCTCCTGTAAAACCGCCTGTTTTGCCTTTTCTTCCAATTCCACAGGATATTTTAACGGTACCGGATGCTGCTGCTCAATCAACTCGTTGCTGATCAGTGTTCCTTTCGGAAACATCAGATTCCATTCTCTCTGTACACGGATTTCCTGCAATGCAGACGGCATATCCAACAGCCGTTCTACCGTTTTCCAGAAGCAGACCACCGGAGTTTCCAGCTGACTGCAAACCATTGGGACAACGTACTTTTCAAATCGCTCTTTCTGGGACGCTCCGTCTTTCACCTGATAAATCACCATCGTCAACAGCTGCCAGCTGTCGGATTCCAAAATGCAGGACTTATAATGTATAGCGTGATCCCCCACCGTTTCCAAAATCTGCCTGGTCAACGACTTCTGTTTTCTGTAACTGTCCCCTAGCCACACACCAAAAAGTTCTGCCGGTTCTTCCAGAGAAACACCGTATTTTTGCTGCATTGTTTTATTTAATTGTGAATTCTGGCGCACCTGACCATGCATACAGGCCAACATAATATTTTCCACGGAAAAAATCTGCTCTGTCCCCTGATCCTCTGAGATTTCTCTCTCTGCCTGTTTTAAGGCACTTTTCAATTCCGGAATCTTAATCGGCTTCAGCAGATAGCTGTCTGCTTTGAGTTCAATCGCCTTTTGGGCATACTGAAATTCCGAATATGCCGAAAGGATAATGGCTTTACATTTTATATTTTCCTCCCGCAATTTCTTCATCATGGCAATCCCATCCATTTTGGGCATCCGAATATCCATAATGACCAGATCCGGATTCAGTTCACGAATCAGCTGATAGCCGGCTTCCCCATCCGCCGCTTTTCCTACCAGCTCATATTCCGGATTGATCTTGCTTAGAAGCTTTGCCATTCCTTCACGAATCGGCGCTTCATCCTCAACCACTACAATACGCATGTAGTTTCCTCCTCTATCGGTATAAATAAGTGTACTTTTGTATAGTTTCCAACTTCACTTTCAAAATATAATGCTGCCTGTCCCCCATAATACAATTTCAGGCGCTTTCTTACATTTGCAATTCCAAGATGTCCTTCCATCTCGCACTCGTCCTGATTAAGTTTGGCTACCATGTCCGGATCCATTCCCTGTCCATTGTCCTGGATCAGAATATGCAGCTGTTCTCCGCTTTTCTTCATGCGGATATTCAAAGCACACTCTTCCTGATCTGCAAACGCATATTTGATCGTATTCTCCACAAACGGCTGTAAAAGCAATTTGTGGATTCTGCATTCCTTCACATCTTCCGGCATATAAATCTTTACATCCAGACGCTTTCCGAATTTTGCACTCTGCAGCATAATATATTGCTTCAGCCAGGCAATTTCTTCGCTGATACTCGCTGTTCCTCCTGCATTTTTCACTGTATAACGCAGAATGTCCGCAAGTGCACCAACCATTCCACTAATCTCATACTGCTCATTTTCAATCGCCTTCCAGTTGATCGTATCCAGCGTATTATAGAGAAAATGAGGATCGATCTGTGCCTCCAGGGCTGACAATTCTGCATTTTTCTGATCCAGAACCGCCTGTTTTACTTTTGCAATCAACATCTCCAGATGTGCAACCATCTCATTAAATCCTGAACTGATCTGTTGTATCTCCATAGGCAGATGCGGGTTCACTCTCACCTGATGATCAAACTCACCCTGTTCTACACAACTCATTACGCCGGTAATTGATTCTACCGCCTGAATGTATGGTCTGCTGAAAAAATGAAGCAATATGAACATGATCACGATCGTCATGCTGATAATGATAAACAGATAAATCCATTGACTGACGGACATTTTCCAGTAATACGCAAGTGGCTGCTCATTGCAGATTGCAAATCCGCTGATTTCATGATCTGCTGTCGTATACTGGTAATTTTCGGAATCCTGTATCTCACTGAGCTTCTTCCCGATCTTCTTTGGATCAGGCGCACTCACAATCACATCGTCGCTCAGCAGATATTCTCTGGAACCAATATCCGATGCAATTGCTCTGCGAATTCTCTCCTCATTGACACTTAATACGACCGTTCCCTGAAAATTCTCGATAATACGATAGTCTGTAATATTTCTTGCAATATAAAACATATAATGATTCTTGTCAGCAACCTTCACTGGCTTTCCATCTCCGAAATAAACAGCCCCCCGTTCTATTTTCGGAATCTCAACCTTATCTGCCCACGTCTCACTTCCAGAAAATGACGAAAGACTCTCATAATATATGATCTCTCCCGTCTTTAACTGTATCGTGATCCCTTCCACTCCGGTAAACTGATTGCAAATATGACTCAGTTTTTTCCTGAGACTGGTGCTGTTACTCTCACGATCCCCCCGGCTCTCGTTCAATGCTCTTACAATTTCCAGAACATCTTCATCCGTGCTGAAATCATATAAGATTGTCTCGTACTTATCCAGAACCATCTCCAGATTTTTCTCTGCCGTATCCAGATTACTCTTTATTCGGTCTGATAGATTTTCTTTTAATCGCTGCTGTATATTGATCTGCGAGATAATTGCAAAGATCAAAACCGGAATCAATGCTGTCAAAAGAAAATTTGTCATTAATCTGCGTTTCAGGGTGCCTCGTATTTGCCCGTTTTTTCCTTGTCTCAATTAGCTTCTCCTGTATCTTACTTTTTATTCTCAGCATACCTGCTGACTTTCTTCCTTATTATAGCACACATTCCTATGTCAGCTCTTGTTCTTCTCATGCTGGTGTAAATATTTTTCCTTTGTAGCCAGTCCACCGCGTATGTGACGCTCTGATTTGTTCATATCCAACACTTTTCGCGCCTTTGCCGCCAGTATCGGCCGAACCTGAAGTAATCTTTCTGTCACATCCTTGTGTGCGGTTGTTACAATTTGGAACTGTTATATTATTACTGTCGTTGCATTCAGAAGCATCTGGTATCAGGATAGTCTCATCCAGCCCCAAATCCCCCAGCAGACGCAGATAAATGTCTACATTTCCACCTTTATCCACTTCTATCTTCTGAATCAGTTTTTTCAACTGCACATTTGTCATCTGGCGTACATCTGTGATATCTTCAATTGTTTTAAATGTGTTATTTAAAATTGCTTCCAGTTGCTCACCCTTCGTCAAATGATATGATACCATCTTCAATTCGTTTTCCAATCGTTCAATCTCTTTACGCATCCCACCAATTTTCTCATTCAATTCCTCACGAGAAATTAAATCATCCGTATACATATCCATATACTTCTCACGAGATTTTTTTAGTTTATTAAGCTGACTGGTCAGTTCTTTTTCATATTCTAGATTTTCATCTTTTGCTTTGTAGACACGCTGAAATTCATTTACCACGTGATTGATTACTTTTTTCTTCTGTTTCAATACATTTGCAAAATACTCCTGAAGAACTTCAATTAGTTCTTCTTCATCAACTGTTGTTTTGTTTGGGCAACTGTCGGCACCTTGTCCATTACGCCCTGAGCATACCCAGCGTACATAGGTATTCTTATAAGTGCGTACTGTTCTTCGGAAAGACCAACCACACTCTTTACATTTAATTAATGTAGAGAATAAATGTTTATTGCTTTGACGTTCATGAGTTATATTAAATGTGTCATGTCTGCTGTGCAAAATTTCCTGTGCCAGTTCAAAAGTTTCATCCTCGATGATTCGAATTTCAGGACGTTCCACTACAAACCATTCTGTTTCGTCTTTGTCTTTTCTCTGTCCCGTCAGGAAATCACTCACTTCCTGCTTTCCATTGATAATCTTTCCTGTATAAATCTCATTTGTTAAAATACGGCAGATTGCATTCTGACTCCACTTGCAGTTACGTTTTGTTTTAAAACCTTTTTCATTCAACATATTTGCAATCTTTAACGCACCATACCCCTCTTCGGTGTACCATTTGTAAATCTGTTTTACAACTTCTGCTTCACCCTGATTGATTTCAAGATTAAAATAATCTCCAATCGTTTTGTCGTAACCATACACGATATTCGGAACTCGTCCTTTTTCAGCGTTCATCTTCTTACCGAACTTCACACGCTTAGAAGTATTGGCACTTTCTTCTTGGGCAAGAGCCCCAAAAATAGTAAGGACAAATTCGCTGTTACCCATACTTGTCATGTTAGCTGTAAGGAACTGCGTTTCGATGCCAAGTGCCTTTAATTTGCGGATATTCTGCAGTAAATCTACAGTATTTCTGGCAAAACGGGAAATATCTTTTACCACAAGCATATCAAACATGCCTTTTTCCGCATCTGCCATCATACGAAGAAATTCCTTACGATTTTTAATTTTAGTTCCAGAAATACCCTCGTCTGCATATAATCTTACTAAGGTATCACCAGTTTGTTTTGTATATTCAGAGAAAAACTCTTTTTGAGCTTCAAGACTGTTAAGCTGATCGGCTGTGTCGGTAGAAACACGACAATATGCTGCAATGTTCATATATATCAACCTTTCTGTTATATAGATATCGTTCCGTTACAACTTTATTATATCACGTAACATCTAATTGTAAACATAGAAAATCGAGGTACTTGTATGATTCCTTATCAAAACAAGTCCTCGATTTTTCTATAATGAACTCCAATCATAATGTATACTGCCAATTTGTGCAACCTTTACTCCAACACATTCAAATTTCTTTTCATTGAAAATAGCATAATTAGTACCACCTTTAACCAGCGTACTTTTATATTTTATCCCATCATATCCTAAATGTTTGATGTAATCGCAAATATACTGTGTCGGAACATAATCCAACGCACGATCAAATCTTCTCATCGGCTTTGCGACTTCATTTCCAATTTTTCTTATAATCTCAATATTAATTGCAAACCACGTCATATCAAAATCCGGAACAGAGAATGGTCCTATTCTATCAAACAAACTCAAATCCACAATCTTCAAATCCTTTACTTGATGGAATTCGCCAACTGACACATGGTCATTATCTCTTGCCCTTACTTCGTGAAAAGTCGTTTCTTCATCTCCAGCTAAGTATAAGCATTGAACACCTTCTGAATTGGTTCGACCAGCTGTTGTTAAGTTTATAGGCGGTACACCCATTTTCTTGTTTGTGTATCCTGTAAGATAATTATCTTCATCGCAAATTCTTGAACGGAATAATTTCAAAGTACCTTTCGGAATATCTACAACCATATTTTCCAACAAATTTCTCAATTGTTTAAAATTGACCTGCTGAGAATGAAATCTATTAACATGTTTAATATTGTAACAAAAGTCATCCCAACTGTATGTTTTCAATATACATTGTCGCTCCATTTCATCCGCTGAAAAAAATTCTCTTATAGTTACTTTTTCATCAAATAACTCTGGTTCATCCTGATACCTTTCACTACAAATAGCTTTGATTATTCGTTGAAGACTATCCTCATCAACAGAAAAAACATTCCATCTTGCCAAAAAATTCTTTATGTAATCTGCTCTAATGTCAGATTCATCTACTCGCAAATGTTTTGCGACAGTAAATGCATCCATTATTTCTTCTAAATATTCTTCCAAGTAATGGTCTTCTTCCGTGTCATATATGATACAATTTGTTTTCTGTTGGATTTCGCAATCTCCATAACGGGCTTCGCTTGCAATCATTGAACTGAGTTGCTCATCCATAAAGCATTCTAATCCAATTTGCATTATTACTTTCCTCCCAAGAAATTACTAATCAATTCAATATGGTGCATGATTGAATATTTCTTCACAGTTCCCAAGCCTGGATATTTTCCAGAGTTATAACAATCATAAAATCCTTGCAAGCCTAATGTATTCTGTATGTTATTTTCATCACACCAATATACAAGCTTTTCTAAAGCTTCACCAAATTTTCCACCTGGGTCTTCGATTCCTTCATTAGAATCAGAGACAAAGTGGTGTATTCTTAATTCTTGCTTTTTATCAAAATAAACGATATGAATAGCTACTGCAACCGGTGCAAATCCAGACTCGTTAAATTCTTCTCCCACCACAGAATAATCCGCAAATCCTGTATAATTTTCATTTTGATAATACAAATGACTATCTGAAAAAAATTCATCCAAATTATCTAAATAATCAATGTTCCTTGACTGTTTATTAAAATTGTCTTCAAAAAGAACTTTAGAATCAGGAATAACTCTTCTAAAAGCACGATCGTCAGGAATCAATGTATACCGTGGCAATGAGTCTTCATATGCTTTCAAAAAACCATCTAAACAATCTCGATTTAAATTAATTATTAATTTTTCACTTTTAGCCTCATCATTTCTGAGTTCATCTGCGATTTTAGAATTCATAATATATGATTTAATGATTTTATCATTATTGGTTAACAACTCATATAATTCATTGGCAATTTTAGAATCTCCATTTCGCATTTCCTTTAATTTTATCCAAAAATCACCAACTGCCGGATTAAATACGACAGCAATTTCTCTATTTTTGTTGGCATAACTTTCTAATGTCTTCAATAATGTTGAAGATGGTTTTACAGGTTCTATGATTGGTATTACATTTTCTCCAATTCTTTCACCTTCTAATAATTCTCGCAAAGCAATCAATTCAAATTGCCTACCGCGCAAATATGGAAAGTACATTCTATACACCTCCGTATGATTCACTTAAAAAACTCATAATCTTTTTATAGTCTTCAGATTTAAGATCCATAAAATAAGCCAAAAACTTTAATTCATAAGGTATTTTTTTATAATCCTCTTTAACAATTTTTGCTCTTTTCTTTAATAACTTCAAAACTGATAAGTATGCTTCTTCTAATGGTATTTCTAAGAACATTTTTTTACACTCTGAATAATATTCAAAAGCTGATACCACAGGTAAATAACCGTATTTTTTCAAAACTATCTCTTCATATTCTTGCTTTCTTAAAATTTTGAACAAAATACTGGTATCCAACGAATCCCTATATATCTCCGGTTTCTGTATCGTTTTTATAGTTCCTCGTTTCTGTAAAACATATATCCCTACTGGCTTTCCTATTACTTCTATCTTCTTTTGTAACACTGGTACATTTTCTATACAAGTAACAACTGCTACATGGTCAAAAGCTTTATAATAATCACTAATTTGGCTTTCCAGTCTATCAAAATTGTCTAATTCTGTTTTAATTTCATATACAACCGCTTTACCATTAATCAAAACGAAATCCGCTTTTGATTTTGCAATTGGAATTTCTGTCAATGCTGTTGTCGTATTTATGCTATGTACACCTAACAATAATTTGTTCAACAATGTATTTTTATAATAATATTCATTTCTATATTCATCTTTTAAAACATTATAAACTTCACTTACCAATTCTAAATTAGTTTTTCCAACTCCATTGTCAACATAGCGTCTAATTACTTGCCCGTATACCTTATCGTATCCATCTTCATAACAATGGCGAAAAGTATTTCGTGAGAAAAACTTATTTAAAATATTCAGCTTATTCTTTTCCATACTTCTCACCTCCATCTTAGTTATTAAAATATTATATCAAATTAAGTTCTCTATAGCCATTCTTTTCTTACAAAAATTAAAAAATCAAAATTAGGACACCCAACGTATCTTCTACGCCGAGTGCCCCACATCACATTCCTCCTCATCAGAAAGCTGCCCTGCAGCTTCCCGAATCGCCTTCTCAACTTTATCCGCATTAGCTTCAATCATGACCTTAAGTAGAATATCGGCGGTTACTTCCGCCGTATTTGGATTATGAAACCGATAATTTAACTTACGTTTTTTCACAGCGGAGCATCCACCTCCTTCTTCTCTTTTTGCCTTTGTCCAATCCTATGAAAATCTTCTTTGAAATAGTCCTATAAATTAAAATCCTCCCTCAACTTCAAGTAGGAGCCGGTCAAAGGGAAATCCCTTGTAAACGACCTCTGTAAACAAGCTCCTATTAATTTCATTTGTTACAATATTTTCAGTTTTCTTATCTAATACAAAATCACTTCTATTTATCTGTTTATGGTTTACAAACCTTGAAAAGTATTGATAAAAAAGCCTTGATTCTGCAAACAAAACGTCAACTACTGTAAACCTGCCAGACCGTTTTAGCCAAATGGAAGTTCCATCTGCTTTGCTTCTTCCTCGCTGATTGTCTGCCATTCAGTTTCATCTTTTGAGTTTTTATCGTCTCGTTTACAACGGTTGTTTACACAGACCCACGAACGCTGTGTGCCATAATCCTTAAACCTGGCAGTCGGTCATGGCTCCCATCCCTGGATCAACGTATTCATGATCTCACAGATACGATCTGTATCACTTTTCTTCGGCTTCACATAAGGATTATCCAACGCTTCCTTAAAGATCATCAAAGAGCATACTTTCTGATCCTCATGATCATTCAACCATGCCTGGATAACACCAGCCTCTGTATCTTCAGCCATAAATTCCATTCGAAATTCATCCAATGCTTCTTCTACTTCTTTGGAGAATGCTAATTTGAAATCCCCACTTCGATAGATCACCATTGCTTCCGCCCATACCTGTTCTAAATAAGCTCTGGATTCTTTTTCATTATCCAAAATATGAACCTCCATTTGAGAACGGTCTGCTTGTACAGGAATAAATCTTCTGTTTCCTGTTCGGTCAAATGGCAGAAACTTCTTTTTATTCGAAGTTCCGCCGAATACACATTGTCTTGGGCGATCAACTGCATGGATTGCATATAAATCCTTATAAGTTTCTTTCTGCCTGCTTAGGAAACTCTTTGTCTCTTCAATGCTCTTTGCCCTTGCAGTCGCAACCATTTCAGACAATTCCACAATTAAATGCCCTCTCAATCTACGATAAATATTTTCATCATCCAGCCTCTTAATATCATCTGTAAACCAGTCATCGTTAATTGCTAGCAATCGAAAAAATGTAGATTTTCCGATACCCTGACCGCCAACAATACAGAGCATATATTCAAACTTAATCCCAGGCTGAAACGTCCTGGAAATCGCTCCAAAAAGAAACATCTTCATGCTCTCATAGGTTAGATTATCGATTGGTGCTCCCAGAAAATGATGCAACACATAACGGATACGTTCCTGACCGTCCCATTCCAAACTATTCAGATAATCTCTTATCGGATGGTATTTATGCCGGTCTGCTTCATGTTCTATACTCTTTTGCACCACTTTATCAATGGTAAGTCCATAATTTTCTTCCAGATATAGCATAATATAATTCATATCCATATCGTTAATTGCAGGGCTTTCCTTCTTCCACCACAATTCTTTTACAATATCCACCTGTCCTGTCAGGATGTTATACTGAAAAGCTCCTTTCAAAATCGGATCCTGTTCCAAAATGATCCTGCAATTATGCCGATTGTTTTTCACAGCACCCTTCTGTGTGTACTCCAACATCTCCTTGATTTCCTCCACAGTCAGTTCTGGTTCCATCTCTCTCATGATCTCGGACAGATTCTGCTTCATCAATGGAGACAAATTTTCTAATTCGTTCTTCAAGTTCTAACAACCCCCTTCCTTCTTCGGCAATCACTGCCGCTTGTTCTTCTGTTTCTCCGAACAACAAAATATCCAATAAATACTCAATATGTGAAAATTCCTGCAGTGCTTCACAAAACAAGGGATGCCAAGTTTCATCCTCTTCCTTCGGAGCATATCTTTTCTTCCATTTGTTGAGCAAGTGCCGATAATCCACCAAAACACGAATACACTTTGTTTTTACTTGCTCATATCTCTGCTCAAAAGTGAACTTAGCTACCGGCTTTGGTGCTGAATTTTTTTTACTCTTATGCTGCCCTTTTTCATAAGCAATCCCAAAATCTTCAGCCAGTTTGATGGTTGCATCCATTTTTCCTATATTGTGGAGTAAAGCTACAAAATCAATCACATCACCAGTCGCCCCACATCCGAAACAATAATATCGACTGTCAATTTTCATTCTGGGCGTTCTGTCTTTATGAAACGGACAACAGACCATTCCATTTCTGCCTACCCTAATACCATAATGCTCTGCAGCCTGACGGGTAGTAACCGACTGCTTCACAGCTTCAAATACATTCAAATTTACCTCTCCATCTCTTTATTTTTTTGTAACCTTGTTCTGTCTGTATCCGAATCTCGATCCGCAATCAATTTGCGATGCTGATTCAGTTTATCAAGAACAGAGCTTTTGGCTTTTTTCTTAATTTCTTCTTTGCTTTCAGCTTTGACCTTCGGATTCATCATGGTATCCTTTACCGCATTCAAGACTTTCTGGGCTGCTTTTATCAGCTTGTTCTGAACTGCATCCAGGCACTTTCCGACAAAATCTCTTTTGTCTTTTGGAATATTTCGCTCCGAAGAAGTCACCCATTTTTTATAATCTTCAATCAAAGTCAAATCTTCTTTCTGAGTTTCCAGTCTGACTCTATCAGTGACAACTTCCACTGCTTTGTCATAAGCAACGTCTGAAACTTCATCGATCAACATTTCCACATCTTCAATCTTTAAGGTCAGTTCTTCTAACGCCTGCTCCTGCTGAGCGATCTGTTCTTTCTGATCTGCAAGTTTTTCCTTTTGTTTCATCAGGATATAATCCTGCTTCTCCAGATAGTCACGACCACCATATTCTGGCTCTTTATCCAGATACAGTTTTCGGTTATCGCAGATATCCAAAAGTAGTTCTCTGCACATGGCGTCAAAAGTTTTCTTACGGTTATTTGATCTGCTCTTTGGTTTATCCGGCGCTGGTAATGGAATTCCCATTTTTTCCAATGCCTTTTCCTGCTGGGGACAGATCTCACCATATTTGTTTTCACAATCAAAAACATGACGTTCGTGGATATGCGGTGTTCCTTCATCCACATGCAGAGCCCAATCTAAAATATGAAAATACTCTCCATATCTTTTTTCCAGTTCTCCAAAGAATATATTTGCAACAATCAATAATTCTTCTGGTGAAACTGTCTCATCAACATTTCCAATCTGATAGATTGTTTCTTCCGGACAGGTTTTTTTATTTTTCAACAGATCTTCCACTGTCCGGTTACGCTCAACATGTCTGGTTATGGCATTTCTGGCATTCTGTGCTTCAATATGATCACGATAATGCTCGTTGTAATAAATACGTTCCACTTCTTCAAAACTGAAATCGTGTTCCTCATCTTTTTCTCGATCCTCCAAAAAAGTAAATCCACGATAACAATCCCAGTAAACATTTTGCTTCACTCGTTCCGCATCGATATGTTCACTGTTTTCTACATTGAAACGTCTGTCATTGTGTCTGGGATTATAAGTTCCGTTTTTCCCAGAGCGACCATTGTGTCTTGTTAATTTCAATCATCACTTCTCCTTCCTTTTCTGCATTTCTTCTAAAAAACAAAGCAACTTGTTGCTGCCCTGACTAAAAATCTTTAAGTTTGTGGCAAATCTGCGTCAGGTAATACCCAGTACTAAGCGACGCGAAGCATCACTTAACTGGGCAAAGCTGCCGCCCTTGACCTGCACAAAGGACGCTGTCCCCTGTCCCCCTGTTCCTGCGGAAAATGATACATCGGTCACTTCCCGGATGACCGCTATTTCATTTCCTCGGATTCTGGCTCTTTTTCATTCGCCATTTTCTTTGCCCTCTTTGATAAATAGCGAGGACATTCCACGACCACTGACCGAAAACTCTGTTTGCATGAATGACTGCATCTCCGGCACAGTTCGTTGTAAGTGATACGATTTCTATCACTTAAGAAAAATGACCATTCCATTTTTCTCTTTTTGCTCATCCTCGGCATGTTCTACCTCCCTTCGTTTTACTGTTACTTTTCGGTACGTTTTTTCATAAAAACACAACCATTTGCTTTGTATTTACAAACTACAAATCATAACCTGTAGAAATATCCTTTCTTTTCCTACTGTCATATTTCGGTATCTTTTTATCCAAAAATAGCTTCCTAACATCGTTCCTCCTGCGAATCCAATATCGTATATACCGTCTTGGTACGCTAAATGCGCCACTTCTCCGACCACGTTGACTATTTCAGTATTCAGTTTTCAATGTGCAATTCCTCTTTCGATTGCACTCATTATTGCACAAAAATAATGCCTTTCCCGTATATGCACAAATCCGGAAAATACGCAAAAAAGTTCCAATTTCCACGATTTCGGAAATCGAAACTTTTCACTTAAAATCTATTCAATTTATGGAATCTATGTTAGAATCAAAACCAGAATTTTACTTATGACAGGAGCACTTGTGACAATGAAAGTACAATTAACGATACAGGAGAAATTAAAAGATCTGCGTGTTGAACGCAGACTCACTTTAGAAGAATTGGAAGCCAAAGTAAACATTTCTAAATCCACTCTGGGTTCTTATGAAAACGATGAGTACAAAGATATCAGTCACACAAACCTTATGATATTAGCTAAATTTTACGGTGTTTCTATTGACTACCTGGTCGGATTGTCAGAGAATCGTACATTAGAAAATACCGCTCTCGCCGATTTACATATTGATGATAAAACTGTACAAATTCTTTCCAATGGTCGCATTAACAACCGATTGCTTTGCGAACTAATCAATCATGAAAATTTTATAAAATTAATGGCTGATATTGAAATTTATGTTGATGGTATTGCTAATATGCAGATTCAAAATTTAAATACTATGGTAGATTCCGTCCGTCAAACAATCATCAAAAAATACCAGCCAAATGAAGATGACTATCATCTCCAACTTTTACAGGTCACTCATATAAATGACGACGAATACTTTAACCATATGGTTTCAAACGATCTTCATGCCATTATCAAAGACATTCGAGAAGCTCATAAAAAAGATTCTGATACTGCACCAGAAACCACCATTGCTGATGAATTAAAAAAAGATTTAGAAGATGCTGCTAATTTCAAAGGTAGCCCTCTTGAAAAACAAGCTGTACTATACTGCAAGCGTCTTGGCATCAACTATAGCAAACTCTCACCAGATGAATTTCAGACGTTAATTAAAATTCTAAAGAAATCTACACACTTAAAAACTCCTATAAACCAGAAAAAACGGCGGAAATAATAATTTTCCCCATACGAATAAAGCCAAAGGAATTTCTCAACCCCTTTGGCTTTGCTCTATTTATCTTCTAATACTTTTTTTATAGCACAAGCTACTTCATAGGCAAGGTTAACAGGAACTGCATTACCTATCATTTTATATCCGGTATCCACCGCATCATATATAAATTGAAAATCATCCGGGAAACCTTGTACCCGAGCAACTTCTCTAACTGTCATTCGTCTATATAAGTGCTCTTTTCCTTCGACAAATCTACAATCATTCTTATCATATTTAATCATTTTAGGTGCTTGTGGGTGTAACTGGCACTGTCTTCCTGATGCCTGAACTGTAAATGCCTGTTCATCCCATGTCTTAACTCTATTCCTACTCATAAAGATTGTTGAATATGCACCTGTAAAATATTCATTATTATTAATTGCTTCTGGATTTCGATGATTCTTCTCACCAGCAGGAATTGCACTTTCTTGCAAATCCCAAATAATATCTCTTAGCGTTAATTTTTTTTCATCATCCTCTGTAGAACCTTTCGGGAATTCAAAATCGATGTTTAAATCTTTTCTAAAACCAATATAAAATACTCGTTTTCTTTCTTGTGCAACACCATAATTCTTAGCATTGACCAGTGTTACGGAAACATCGTATCCTGCCTCTTCAAAAAGACTTATAATATTTTGTACAGCTTCCGAATGGCGATTGACCAACATTCCACTTACATTTTCTGCCAGAAAGAACTTCGGCTTAAAATCCTTTAAAATTCGTATATAATCGTAAAACAATTGACCACGCTCATCATCAATGCCTCGCAAAGCACCTGCTTCAGACCAAGACTGACAAGGTGGACCTCCTATAATACCATCCACCTCTCCATTTACAAATTCCCTGATATCTGTCTTAGAAATTTTTCTCACATCACCTTCAATCAAATGTGTAGCTGGATGATTCGCTTTAAAAGTTGCCCATATCTTTTTGTCAAATTCGTTCGCAACTGGTATTTTGAAACCAGCCCTTTCAAATCCCAAATCCAATCCACCACAGCCTGAAAAAAGACTAATAACATTCATTCACTTTACCATCCTTTATTATTCATAAACATGACTCATATCAGCATTATCTTCATCTATATCGTCTGTCGTTTCAATTGACAATCGTTTTAAACAATTCAATAATCTATTAGCCATTTCTGTTCCGTTCTGCTCAAGCGGATATTCATATGTAATATCTGAGACAAGCTTTCCATCATCTACTTTCCAATCCACTTGAACAGCCAATGGTCTATTACCATCATATTTTGATGCATAAGTCCTATAATTCAACGCCTTGCAAGCAAAGTAAATATCTGGATGAATTTCTATATATTCAGATATTGGAATCATCTGATCTATTATATCCTGAGCGGAATCCACATAATCTGTAACAAGTATATAATCTGCAACTCCCGAATTACATACTATTCTCCCATTAACAAATGCATCTTTTTTATCCTTTGATAGATTTGTTCCCGCATAAACATCATATATCTGCCGCCTTGTCAAATTCATTCTGGCGGACAAATCTCCTGCAGGTTTGTTTAGCAATTCAAATTTCCACCCCAAAGTGATAGAACCTTTTTCAGTTCTTCGAAATGCCTCTTTATATATTCTTGCCCTATCTTCAAACTGTTCTCTTACAGCATATGTGGATTGTTCAATAACAAAGCGCCAGTCTTCACCAAATAACTGTTCGGCTCGCTCTGCATTTGTCTTATTCTCTAAGAAATCTGCATTTTCTTTTTACTGTGAAACATTAACTTCTGGGTAGCTAAAAAAGCGCAGACTCC
>OMGP01001119.1_pt1 | contig 23665 bp, 20 predicted proteins | sample 1646091 | NCBI WGS metagenome assembly OMGP01 (sample SAMN05578580, study PRJEB25193) | human gut metagenome | biome: Human Microbiome; feature: human-associated habitat; material: feces | host: Homo sapiens | place: USA:Birmingham | reverse complement strand
AATCCCGCCCATCTAAGTCAAGATTCTTCTCCCGGAATACGATGCGGAAGGAGGGGATGTTGTCGAAGCCTAGGTTGGAGGTCTCCACTGTGAAGCGGTAGGCGCGCTCCGTCAGGACGGCGGTCACCACCACGTCCTCCCCGTCCTCGGCGATGGTGACATCCCGCAGGAAGTGGCCGTCCCGGCCCAGGGAGCCCGCCGGGAAGGAATAGGGGTACAGGTCTCCGGGGTAGTTCATCAGCTCCAGGTGTTCATTCAGCGGGGAGCCGGGGGCGCCGCTCTCCAGGCAGGTGTTGTAGAGGCGGAGGGTGAACACCCGGCCATCCGGATCAAAGCTGGTCTCGAAGCTGGGAATGGTGGTGGCCGCCGGGAAGAACCCCTCAAACAGCTCCTGGCTGTCCCCGTTGGGGATGAAGGAGAAGGACAGGCCGTCGGCATCGATGCGGGCGTCGTACACCTGCTCAAACCGGGCGTGTTCAGCGGGGCGGCCGTTCCCCAACCAGCCCATGTAGAAGGGCTCCGCCGGGTCCAGCCAGGTTTCCACAGTATCCAGGGTGGTCTGAACGGCGTCCTCCGGCACCCGGCCGTAGGCGTCCACCAGCACCCGCACGGTACCCGACTCGGGCAGCCCTTTCCAGGGGGTGGAGGAGCTGACACCGCCGGTGGTAAAGCGCACCTCGCCTGGGCCGGTGATCTGATAGGAAGCATCGGCGTCCAGACCCGTCAGGTACACCCGGCGGCCGGTTTCTCCGAACACCCAGTCCAGAAGGCGGGGTTCACTGCCGCCGTAGGTGTATTCCACCACAAAGTCGTCTAGATAGCCGCGCACCTCCGTCACCGTATAGCCCTCGGCCTCATAGAGGGCGGGCAGTTCCTCCTCCGTGACCGGGGTGGGCAGCTCGGCGGTGGGGGCGGGGCTGGCCGCGCCGGGAGAAGGGGCGGGCTCAGCGGGGGCGGCCGGGGCGCAGGCGGCCAGCAGCGCGGCCAGGGCAAGGGCGGCCAGGCCGGAAAAAAGGCGCAGTTTCATAAAAAAATCCTCCTTGGCGTCTCCTATCATACCATAGGGGACGGCAAAAAGGGTTACAGGGGCGGTTTCAATCCGGTTACAAGAAACTACGATTGCCCTTTTGCAAAAAATCACATATAATAGAGGCTGCTGATTATGAGAGGGAGGCAAGTTATGATTCTGAACGTGCTGGCCGTAGGCGACGTCGTGGGGGACAGCGGCGTGGAGTACCTGTCCCGCCATCTCCGGGGGCTGAAGAAGCTCAAGGGCGTGCATTTCACGGTGGTCAACGGGGAGAACGCGTCCGGCGTGGGGATTCTGCCCCGGCAGGCCCGGGAGATCTTTGACGCCGGTGCAGATGTGGTCACCCTGGGCAACCACACCTGGAACCGCATCCAGATCGCCGACTTTCTGGAGGATGACCGGTATACCCTCCGCCCCGCCAACTACACCAGCCGGGTGCCCGGCCGGGGCTGGGGCGTGTACGACGGCCCCGGCGGCGTGCGCATCGGCGTCATGAACCTGATTGGCCGGTGCGAGATGGACAGCAACTTCGACAACCCCTTCACCACCGCCGACCGGGTGCTCAGGCGGATGGAGGGGACCGATGTGGTGCTGGTGGACTTCCACGCCGAGGCCACCAGCGAGAAGGGGGCCATGGGGTATTACCTGGACGGCCGGGCTCAGGCCGTGTGGGGCACCCACACCCATGTCCCCACCGCCGACGGGCAAATTCTCCCCAAGGGGCTGGGCTTTGTCACCGACCTGGGTATGACCGGCCCGGCCGAGAGCGTGCTGGGCATCCGGCCGGAGCAGGCCGTCAACCGCTTCCTGGGCGGGCTGCCCCGCCGCTTTGAGCCCGCCCCCGGCCCCTGCAAGCTGGAGAGCGTACTCTTCTCCATCGACACCGACCAGCGGCGGTGCGTGAGCGTCGAGCGGGTGGACATCCGCGCGTAATATCCCCTGCGAGAAAGGAACCGAGACATCTATGCTGACAATCATCCACGGGGCGGATTTCCACCTGGACGCCCCGTTTGCCGCCCTGCCCCCGGACAAGGCCAGGGCCCGCCGGGCCGAGCAGCGGGAGCTGCTGGACCGGCTGGCCGGGCTGGCGGAGGAGCGGCGGGCGGACGTGGTGCTGCTCTCCGGAGACTTGCTGGACGGCGGCCAGACCTACCAGGAGACCGTACAGGCCCTGGCCCGGACCCTGGGGGGCATCCCCGCCCCGGTGTTCATCGCCCCGGGCAACCATGACTGCTACGGCCCCCGTTCGGTGTACGCCGGCACGGCGTGGCCGGACAACGTACATATCTTTTCCACCGTGGCGGTGGAGGGGGTGGAGCTGCCCGGCCTCAACTGCGTGGTGCACGGCGCGGCCTTTACCACCCCCCAGGCCGACCGCTCTCCCCTGATGGGCTTTGCCGCCCCACGGGACGGGCGCATCCACCTGATGGCCCTCCATGGGGACGTGGAGGGGAAGGGACGCTACGGCCCCATCGCCCTGGAGGACATCGCCGCCAGCGGCCTGACCTACCTGGCCCTGGGACACATCCACGCCTGCTCCGGGCTGCAAAAGGCGGGGGACACGTACTGGGCCTACCCCGGCTGTCCCGAGGGCCGGGGCTTTGACGAGCTGGGCGACAAGGGCGTGCTGGTGGTGACGGTGGACGACGGCGGGGCCGTGTCCGCCGAGTTCGTCCCCCTGGCCCGGCGGCGCTATGAGATCCTGACCGTGGACGTGACCGGGGCGGAGAGCCCGGCCGCCGCCCTGGCGGCGGCCCTGCCCGCGGACGCCGGGGAGGACTGCTATCGCATCGTGCTCACCGGAGAGCGGGGGGAGGAGCCGCCGGAGCTGGCCGCCCTCGCCGCCCTGGCCGAGCCCCGCTTTTACAGCGTGACCCTCCGGGATCAGACCCGGGAGCGGCGGGCGCTGTGGGCCCGGTCGGGGGAGGACAGCCTCACCGGCCTGTTCCTGCGCACCCTGCGGAGCGGGGCGCTGGAGGGGGACGGGCTGGAGCTGGCCGCCCGCTTCGGGCTGGCGGCCCTGGAGAATGGGGAGGATCCCTGCCTATGAAGATTTCGAAGATGCGCGCCACCTTCGGCAAGCTCCAGGGCGCGGAGCTGGCGCTGGGGGAGGGGCTGAATGTCATTGAGGCCCCCAACGAGGGGGGGAAGTCCACCTGGTCGGCCTTCCTGCGGGCCATGCTCTACGGGATCAACACCAAGGAGCGGGACCGTCAGGGCTACCTTGCGGAGAAGAACCGCTACCAGCCCTGGAGCGGCGCGGCCATGGAGGGGAGCGTGGAGCTGCTCTGGCAGGGGCGGTCCGTCACCCTCCGCCGGGGGCCCAAGGGGAGCACCCCCTTTGGCCGCTTTGAGGCGGTGTATACCGGCACGGCGGAGCCGGTGCCCGGCCTCACCGGGGACAACGCGGGGGAGACCCTCACCGGCGTGCCCCGGGAGGTATTCGAGCGCTCCGCCTTCGTGGGCCAGGGGGGCGCGGCCATCGACGGCGCCCCCGCCCTGGAGGCCCGCATCGCCGCCCTGGCCTCCAGCGGGGAGGAGGATGTGTCCTACTCCCAGGTAGAGCGCCGCCTGCGGGACTGGCTCAACCGCCGGAAGCACAACAAGACCGGCCTGATCCCCCGGCTGGAGGAGGAGCTGGCCGACGTGGAGGAGACCCTGGCCCGCCAGTCCAAGGCCTTCCGTCTGGCCCAGGAGGCCAGGCGGGAGCTGGAGCGGCTCCAGGCCGAGCACAGACTTCTGGAGTCCGAGCGGGACGCCCACCTCAGCCGGGCCATGGCCCAGCGCAGGGCCCGGTGGGAGGCGGCCCAGGCCGCCCTTGCCGAGGCCCAGGCCCAGGTGGACGGCCTGGAGGCCGAGCGTACCCGCCACGGCGCGCCTCCCGACCGGGATACCCTGAAAAGGGCCCAGGAGGAGCTCAACGCCCTCAATACCCTCCACGCCAACCGCAAGCTGGCGGAGAGCCAGCTGGAGGAGGCCCGGGCGGCGGAGGCGGAGGCCCGGGCCTCCGCAGAGGATCCCCTGTTCCCCGGCCTGACCCCCGACGAGGCCTGGGAGCGGGCCGGCGCCGACGCGGAGGCGGCGGGCAGCCGGCCCAAAACAGCGGGGCTGTACGCGGGCGGCATCCTGCTGCTGGCAGTGGGCGCGGTGGGGCTCATAGCCACCCTCTGCGGGACGCTGCCCTTGCCCCTGGGGGGGAGCCTTCCGGCCGTTTTGACGACGGCCGGGGTGTCCGCTGCTCTGGCTATCGGGGGGGCAGCCCTGCTGATCGCCGCCGGGCTGTGGAAAAGACGATTTGCCGCCGGAGCGGCAGAGCTGCTGGCACGCTACGGGGCGGAGCGGCCCGAGGATATTCTGGGCCGGGCCAGCGCCTACCGGGAGGCGTGTGTGGTGGCGGCGGAGGCGGCCAAAAAGCGGGAGGCGGTGGAGCAGGCCCTGGCCGGGCACATCGCCCGGGACGAGGAGACCCGCCGGAGGCTGCTGGAGCTGGTGCACCCCTTCGCCCCCACGGTGACGGACACCTTCGGCGTATCCGCCGCCCTCTCCCGGGCGCTGAACCTGGACGAGCGCCTGTCCACCGCCCGGGTAAAGCTGGAGGGGGCCAGAACCCTGGCCGGCAGCCTGCCCCGGCCCGAGGAGGTCTCCGGGGGGACGGACGTGGAGCCCCGCTTTGACCCTGCCGAGACCGCGGCCCGCCTGAGCGCGGCGGAGGGAGAGCTCTCCCGGCTGCGCAGCGGCCTGGCCATGGCCCAGGGGGAGCTGAATACCCTGGGCGACCGGGAGGCCCTTCAGACCCGGCGGGAGGCCATCCAGGAGGAGCTGGACCGCCGCCGGGCGGAGTACGACGCCCTGGGAGCGGCCCTGGCCGCCCTGGAGCAGGCCCACAGCGGGCTCCAGGCCCGGTTCTCCCCGGCCCTCAACCGCCGGGCGGGGGAGCTGCTGGCGGAGCTCACCGGCGGGAAATACGACAAGGTGGCCCTTACCCAGCAGTTTGAGGCCCTGGCGGAGGAGCACGACGGCCTCCAGCCCCGGCGGGCGCTGACCCTCTCCCAAGGCACCGCCGACCAGCTCTACCTGGCGGTGCGTCTGGCGGTGTGTGAGCTGGTGCTCCCTGCGGAGGAGCCCTGTCCCCTGGTGCTGGACGACGCCCTGGCCAACTTCGATGACGGCCGCTGCGCCCTGGCCCTGGAGGCCCTGGCCCGGCTGGGAGAGGAGCGGCAGATCCTCCTGTTCACCTGCCACAGCCGGGAGGCGCGGCTGGCGGAGGGCCGGGAGGGGGCCGCCGTTCTGCGCTTGCAATCGTGAGCAGGGCGGGGTATAATAGAACGATCTTTTTTCCATTCGGATGGAGCTGATACCTTTGGCAAAGAAGCAAACACAAGACGGGGAGGAGCAGGAGGAGCTCTCCAGCGGCGACTCCCTCAAGCTGGATCTCTACTTCTGGCTCCAGGCCCTGGTGCTGGCTCTGGTGGCGCTGATCCTTCTCTTCACCTTCGTGGGGCGCATCATCGGCGTGGACGGCAGCTCCATGTATCCCACGCTGCACCACGGGGACATGCTGCTGCTCCAGAGCGTCGGCTATGAGCCCAAGCAGGGGGATGTGGTGGTGCTCACCAAAGCCTTCCGCGATGTGGACGGGCCCATCGTCAAGCGGGTCATCGCCGTGGGCGGACAGACGGTGGACATCGACTACGACGCGGGCACCGTCGCAGTGGACGGACAGGTGCTGGACGAGCCCTACATCAATGAGGCCATGCTGTGTCCCACCTATGAGAACCAGACCCATATTGAGGTGCCGGAGGGCTCCATCTTCGTCATGGGCGACAACCGCAACCACTCCAGTGACAGCCGGGACGTGACCCTGGGCACCGTGGACGAGCGGTATGTGCTGGGGCGGGCGGTGTGCGTCCTGCTGCCCTTCCAAAACTTCGGCATGATCCCCGAAGGGGAGCAGACCAGATAGCATGCAAAACGCGGGCCGCGTATCCAAGGGATACGCGGCCCGCGTTTTAATTCAGGACAGGCGGAAACGCTCCAGCTTCTGATAGAGGGCGGTGCGGGAGATGCCCAGCACCCGGGCGGCCAGCGCCCGGTTGCCCCGGGCATAGGCCAGGGCCTGCTCCAGGGCGGCGCGCTCCTGGTCGGCCAGGGTGGGGGGCGGCGCGGAGGCGGGGCCGGACGGCGACTCCGTCCCCGCCAGGGGGTCGGTGACGCCGAAGGCCTCGTTGTAGCTGCGCTGGCCGATGGTCAGCTCGTCCACCACGTGCCGTCCGGTGATCTGCACCCCGTCGTAGAACACCAGCCAGCGGCCCACCAGATTCTTGAGCTGGCGGACGTTACCCGGCCAGGTGTACCGCTGAAGGTACTCCATGGCCTGGGAGGTGAGGCGGAGCCGCCCGCCCTTTTGGGCGCAGAGGCGGTCGATGAGCAGGGGAATGTCCTCCGGCCGGGCCCGCAGGGGCGGCAGGTAGAGTTCGATGGTGGACAGGCGGTAGTAGAGATCCGCCCGGAAAGCCCGCCGCTCGCTCATGGCCAGCAGGTTTTGGTTGGTCGAGGCGATGATCCCCGCACGCAGGGGGATGATCTCACGACCGCCCACCCGCTCAAACTCCCGGGACTCCAGCACCCGCAGCAGCTTGGACTGCATCTGCAGATCCATGTCCCCGATCTCGTCCAGCAGGATATCCCCGTCCCCCGCCAGTTGAAACTTGCCCATCCGGGCCTCGGTGGCGCCGGTGAAAGCCCCCTTCTCGTGGCCGAAGAGTTCGGATTCCAGGAGCTGCTCTGGGATGGCGGTACAGTTGATGGTCACATAGGGGAGGGGGCGGCCCCCGTGGCGCTCGGCATGGATGCCGCTGGCGATGATCTCCTTGCCGGTGCCGGTCTCCCCCAGAATGAGTACGCTCTCACCGCTGTGAGCGGCTTTCCGGGCCTTGTCCAGCAGGTCGGCCACCCGGGGGCTCTCCCCTACAAAATCCTCCAGGCGGTAGCCGCTGTCCACCCGGGCCAGATCCTGGTAGAGGCCCCGGAAGCCGGCGGCCTGGTCGCTGAGCTGGGAGAGCACCTTTTTCAACCGGCCCAGGTTGCGCACCGTGATGGTGCCCACCACGCCGATGACCCGCTCCCCGTCCAGGACGGGAAACAGGCTGGAGATACAGGGCCGGCCATGGAGCTCCAGAAAGAGATCGGGCCGGGGTTGGCCGGTGCGCAGCACCTCCTCGAAGGGGGAGAGCTGGTCCAGCACTGAGATATGCTGCCCCACCACCGCTGCCCGCTGAGACGGGTCGGGGAAGGAGCTGGCGCTGATGTAGAGGATGCGGCAGTCGGTGTCCACCAGAATGGCGGTGTCGAACAGGCTGTCCAGCATCCGGTCCAGGACGCCGCCCCGGGTGTGCAGCTCCTGGCGGCTGATGTGCAGAGTCTGCATGTCCTCACCACCTGTTCATAATCTGAACACTATTATACAATATGTACGGAAAAAAGACAAGACAGCCGGGCGGAATGGGGGGAGAAGGAGGGCAGAAGTCCCCTGTGGGGCGGGGGTTCCGGGCCGTGCGGCGCATTTGGCACGGGGATTGCTTATGAAAATAGACGTGAATACAAAACACAGAAGGAGTGTTTATCATGAGCAAGAGACCCGAACTGACCGCTGCTGAGCGCGCCCTGCCCTACGCTAAGTTTTACGACCTGCCTATCACCCCCATTCCGGAGGAGAAGCTGGCCGTGCTGGCGGCTGGCCCCATCGATCCCAGCCTGGCGCTGAAGATCGAGGACCGCAACGACCTGTTCAAGCCCGGCTATCTGCCCTGCGAGATCGGCTACTGCGTCATGCCCAACGGCACCGGCTTCCTGGCCAACCGCACCGAGATGCCCGGCGTAACTCCTGAGATGTTCGAGTGGTGGTTCGCCTGGCACAGCCTGGAGGATCTCCGCTACCGCATCTGGGACCCGGAGGATCACTACTATGCCCGCCAGCAGATGCGGGAGAAGACCCTGGACCAGAGCCTGCCCATGCGGGAGCGCACCTGGGGCACCGTCCACCATGTGCTGGAGGATATCGGCCCCGGCCCCGACGAGCTGGTTTTGGAGTTCCGCTATCCCCACGAGCTGGGCTATGAGGAGGAGAAGGTGGGCACCGACGCCTGCGCCGCCCTCATCTGCGCCAACGGCCACGGCCCCGTCCCCGGCCAGGGCGTGGCGGCCATCATGACCCACTTCGTCCGCGAGATCCCCGGCGGCATCGAGCTGCGCTCCCGCTTCTGGATCGGCTACGGCCTGGTGGACGGCAGGCTGGTCAAGCTGGTGCCCGACGGCGTGTCCGTCCCGGAGGAGGTACCCATGGGCCTGTTCGCCCACAACTTGAAGGAGTTCGGCCACCTGGCCGCCATCCTGCCTCAGGTCTACGCCGAGAACAAGGACAACTGGTAAGGAGGAGCCGTCATGTGCAAGAAGAGCAAATTCCCTCTGGTATTTAACATTTTCCTGGCCTTCTTCATCACTTTGGTGGTGACCATCTTCGTCAAGGCCGGCGAGGGCGCGCTCACCCCGGAGAGCTTTATCATCGGTATGATTCAGGGCTTCTGCCTCAACATGACCCTGGAGACCATCATCGATCTGCCCGCCATGGGCAACAAGTTCGTCCGCGCCCTGGGCGTGAAGAAGATGGAAGGCCCCGCCGCCTACTTCCTGCGCCTGCTGGCCATCGTGTTCGTGATTGTGCTGCTCATGAGCTTCCTGCTGATGTTCTGCGAGATCGGCTTCGCCATGGGCGCGGGCTTCTTCGGCTTCTGGATCACCAAGGTGCCCGCCATCTTTGTGGTGGCCTACATCACCGCCGCCATCGTCTTCATCCCCTCCATGAAGGCGACTGCCGTCATCTGTTCCAGGGAGGACTGAATCGGATGACACAGGAGGATGTCTATAAACCCTCCTGCCGTCGAAAGGACCTTTTCGATAGGCGGTAAAACATACCCCCGCGTGCTATGGCACGCGGGGGTATGTTTTACCCGGTGGCGGCATCCCGGCGGGAGAGCCGCCGTACGGCCAGCAGAGAGAAGAGCAGAAGGTAGAACCCGCAGCCCGCCAGAAAGGAGGGGAGGGGCAGGGCCATCTGGGGGTTGTTGGCCCGCATACCCAGGCAGAGCAGGGAGTAGGGAAAGGCGGCGCCGAAGCCCTGGCTGGTAAGGAGCAGGCCGAAGATTCCACCCACCAGGGCGATGGCTACCGGCGGGGCGAAGGCGCGGATGGCCAGACTGAGGTAGAGCTGTACGGCGCACACCGCCGTACAGCCCAGGGCGCCGAAGGCCAGCCAGCCGGGCAGCTCCGGGGGCAGGGGGGCGGAGATACCTGCCAGCCTGCCGCTGAGGAGAAAGAGCAGGCCGATGAGGGCCATGGCCAGGGCGGACACCCCCACGTCCAGCAGCAGCTTGCCCAGGTAGAGCGCACGCACTGGCACCGGGGCGGTGAGGGCAGCGTTCCAGTTGTGGTCGGCGTGCTCCAGCCGCCACTGCCAGGCGCAGAACACGCCGAACTGGGCGGGGAGGAAGAACATGGAGGCAAACAGGGTGTGCTGGGTCCACAGGCTGTACCAGCCGGCGTCCAGCACCTCCAGGTTGCCCAGGTAGTTGAAGGTGCCCAGCACCGCGGGAAAGAGGGGGAGCACCAGGAAGGCCAGCCACACCGGGGCGCGGCGGCACTTCATCAGCTCCGCCCGGAGACAGCGCAGTACCATGCCTCATACCTCCTTTCGGACGAACAGAGTCCGTCCCACAGTGAGAAAGAGGGCCGCCCACAGGCACAGGAGGGCCAGATCCAGGGGCTCCGGCCGCCGCCAAAAGAAAGCGGTCCAGCGGGTGGCCTCATCCCATTCCATCCGCACCAGAGAGAGCAGGCCGTAATACCCCCAGGGGACGCACCGCTGTACCCACACGGGGAAGAGCAGGGCCATGAGTCCCACGAAGCTGCCGAAGATGCCGCATACCAGAGCCACGGCCTGGTTGGCGAAGCGGAGGGACAGCCCCTGCTGGAGGGCGTAGAGGGTCATGGACACCGCCCAGGACAGGGCGGTAAAAACCACGAACCGCCCCCAGGGCGTCCCGCCGGGGAAGCCCATGGCAAGGCCCAGGGCCAGAAAGAGGGCGCCGCGCACCAGGAGCAGGCCGGCCAGCACCAGGGCGCCCCAGGCCAGCTTGGCGGCGTAGAGACGACCGGGGGTGACGGCAGTCTCCAGCAGCTTGAGGGTATGCCCCCTGTGCTCCAGCTCACAGCTCCGGCTGGCAATCACCGCCACGCCGATAGGGAGCATAATGGCGTCCACCATTGCCAGGTTGTAGAGCAGAAGCATCCACCCCTGAGCCAGTGCCTCCGCATCCTGCCGGGTCAGGTAGACCCCGAACCACAGGAGCTGGGCGGCCAGCAGGCCGGCGCAGACCAGGGTGAGCTTGCGCCGGCGGCACTTGCAGAACTCCAGGGCCAGCAGCTTCACAGGCTCTCCTCCCTTCCGGTGAGCTCCAGAAAGAGGTCTTCCAGGCTCTTCTGCCGCTCCTCCATGCGCAGAAGATCCACCCGGTGGGAGGCCAGAAAGCGGGAGAGACTGGCTGCATCGGCGTCGGAGAGCAGGGGAAGGGTGAGCCAGCCGTCCTCCAGGGTGCAGGGGACACGGTTCTCCCCCAGCAGGCGGGCCGCCCCGGCGTTGTCGGTGGTGCGCAGGGCCAGGCGGGGGCAACTGCGGGCGTGGAGCGCGGACAGGGTGTCCTGAAACACCAGCCTCCCCTCCCGGATGATGCCCACGTGGTCGGCCATCTGGTCGATCTCGCTGAGCAGGTGGCTGGACACCACCACCGTCATGCCGAACCGGCCGGGCAGGGAGCGGATGAGCTCCCGCATCTCCTGGATGCCCGCCGGATCCAGGCCGTTGGTGGGCTCGTCCAGGATCAGCAGCCTGGGGAAGCCCAGCAGGGCGGCGGCCAGGCCCAGCCGCTGCTTCATGCCCAGGGAGTAGTGGGCCGTCCGCTTGCCCTTCTGGCCGTCCAGCCGGACGATGCGCAGCACCTCCCCGATGTCCCGCTCCGGCGCCCCGCGCAGGGTTTGGACGATGTGCAGGTTCTCCGCGCCGGTCAGGTGGCCGTAGTAGCTGGGGCTCTCGATCAGGCTGCCCACCTGACTGAGAGTCTCCATGCGGGTGCGGGGACCCATGGGCCGCCCAAAGACGGCGATCTCCCCTGCCGTGGGCCTGGCCAGCCCCAGAAGCAGCTTGAGGGTGGTGGATTTGCCCGCCCCGTTGGGGCCCAGAAATCCATAGACCGCCCCCTCCGGCACGGTGAGATCCAGATGGTTGACCCGCAGAGCCGGGCCGTACTGTTTGCACAGCCCGCGGGTTTCCACAACAGCGTTCATGTGAGGACACCTCCTTGTTACACCGCAAGGATAGCGCCCCTCCCTTACATCCCGATGAAGCCATCCTTACGCTTACCTTACGTTTTCCGGCCGGGGCGTGCAAAGGGGAAGCCAGTTGTTGTATAATAGAAAAACAGCGGGAACAGGGCGCGGGGCCATGTGCTTTCTGCCCTGCGCAAGTCGGCAGGGGCGGCCCTTCTGGCCGCCCGCGGGCGACCACGAGGGTCGTCCCTACGGGGCATTTGCTCCGATCAGAAAGGACTGGGAAGCAAGGATGGCCTATCACATTTTACTGGTGGACGACGCGCCGGAGCTGCGGCGCATGGTGGGAGAGCTGCTGGAGGGGGCGGGCTATGCCGTCACCCTGGCAGCCGACTGCGCCCAGGCCCGCCGGGCGTGGACAGAGTCGCAGCCCGACGCGGCGCTGCTGGACGTGATGCTCCCCGATGGGGACGGGTTTTCCCTGCTGGAGGAGCTGCGGCGGGTGGAGAACTGCGTGCCGGTGCTGTTCCTCTCCGCACGGGACGAGGATGAGGCTCGCCTGCGGGGGCTGGGCCTGGGGGCGGACGACTACATCACCAAGCCCTTCCTGCCTCAGGAGCTGCTGCTGCGCCTGGCGGCGGTGCTCCGCCGGGTGTACGGCGCTGGGGCGGGGGAGGTGCTGCGCCTCGGGGCAGCGGAGGTGCACTGGGGCACCGGCACGGTGCGCCGCCCCGGCGGCGGTGAGGCTGCCCTCACCGCCAAGGAGTACGCCCTGCTCAAAAAGCTGGCGGCCAACCGGGGAAACATCGTCACCATCGACGCCCTGTGCCAGGCCCTGTGGGAGGGGCCCATGGTGGGCTATGAGAACACCCTCATGGTTCATATACGCCGCCTGCGGGAGAAACTGGAGACCGACCCCTCCCACCCGCAGTACCTGCTCACCGTCCGGGGGCTGGGCTACCGCCTGGCCCAGGAGGAGCGGCCGTGAGGGGGCGCAATCTCCGCCGTACCCTGGTGGCGGCCGGCCTGGTGGCGGCCTCGGCGGTGCTGGTGCTGGTTCTGGCGGTGGCGGGGCTGCTGGCCTTTATTGTCACCTCTGCCGGGGCGGGCAGCTCGTGGAACGCCTCTATGGACGAGCTCTCCGCCGCCCTGGTGCGGACGGAGGGGGGCTATGCCTTTACCGGCGGGGAGTACCTGGCGGAGAAGGAGCTGTGGGCCATGCTGGTGGACGAGGGCGGCGCCGTGGTGTGGCAGCAGGGCAAACCCGCCGATGTGCCCGACCGCTACTCCCTTACCGATGTGGCCGCCTTTACCCGCTGGTATCTGAGCGACTACCCGGTACAGGTACGGGTACGGGAGGACGGTCTGCTGGTGGCGGGCGGCCCGAAGGGGAGCACCTGGAAGCACCCCTTCGTCTTGGATATGGATGTGCTGAAGACCATCCCTTTCTGGTTCGCGGGGCTGTTTCTGCTGGCCCTGCTGGGGGTGCTGGGCCTCACCGCCCTGGTGCTGGGCCGCCAGTTCCGGCGGGAACAGCAGGAGCGGGACTTTGCCCGTTCCGACTGGATCAACGGCATCTCCCATGACATCCGCACCCCTCTGTCCATGGTCATGGGCTACGCCGGGCAGTTGGAGGCGGACCCGGTCCTCCCGCCCCGGCGGAGGGCCCAGGCCGCCATCATCCGCCGCCAGAGCCAGACCATCCGGGATCTGATCAATGACCTCAACCTGACCATGCGCCTGGACTACGCCATGCAGCCCCTGCGGTGGGGGAGCCTCCACCCCGCCGCCCTGGTGCGGCAGGTGGCGGCCGACGTGCTCAACGGCGGGCTGGAGGAGCGGTACGCCCTGGCGGTGGAGGTGCCGCCGGAGGCCGAAGCCCTTACGTTGGAGGGGGACGCGTCCCTGCTGCGGCGGGCCCTGCTTAACCTGGTGAACAACTGCGTGCGCCACAACCCGGAGGGCTGCGCCATCACCCTGACTGCGGCAGCCGAGGGGGAAGTATGCACCCTGAGGGTGGAGGACGACGGGGGTGGTGGTCTGCCGGTCGGACTGGCGGAGGTCGGACTGGCCCCGGACGGCGGGGCCGCCCACGGCACCGGCCTCAGGCTGGTGGAGCAGATCGCCAGGGCCCATGGCGGCGCACTGGAGCTGCACCGGGCGGCGCGGGGCGTCCTGGCCGTCCTCCGCCTGCCCCTGTGAGCGCGCAGAGCCCCCGGACGCCAATGGCATCCGGGGGCTCTGCATGAGAAAGGGGAGGTATGGGAAGAAAACGCTACTGTTGGGGCGGCATGACCGTGGCCATGCCCTGTAGAACCACCTCGCCATGCTGGTTGGTACAGGTCGTATCCAGCTTGACGATGTTCTTCTCCGCGCGGATTTCGCTCACTGTGCAGGTGGCGGTGACGGTGTCCCCGAAGCGGACGGGCCTGGTGAACTTCAGCTCCTGGCCCAGGTAGATGGTGCCGGGGCCGGGCAGCTGCATGGCCAGGACGGCGGAAATGAGGCCGGCGCTGAGGATGCCGTGGGCAATCCGTCCGCCGAACCGGGAGGCACTGGCCACGGACTCGTTGACATGGGCGGGGTTCAGATCGCCGGTGATACCGGCGAAGAGGTACACGTCGGTCTCGCTGATGGTCTTGGAGTGGCTGGCGCTGTCGCCCAGCTTCAATTGCTGAATGGTCATGATGCGGCCTCCTTCTTGTATGCGCTGACGGGGATCAGAGGAACAGGCCCCAGATCAGGGCCAGCCCCAGAGAGGATACCAGCGGAATGATACAGGTCGTGATACAGATGTCGATGTAGGACTCCTTGTGGGTACAGTTGGACACGGCCAGCAGGGTGAGCACCGCGCCGTTGTGGGGCAGGGTGTCCAGGCCGCCGGAGGAGATGGAGGCGATGCGGTGCAGGGCCTCCAGAACGCCGGTGTTGCCCGCAGCCATTTCGGCGTACTTGGGGCCCAGGGCGGACAGGGCGATGGACATGCCGCCGGAGGCCGAGCCGGTGGCGCCGGCCAGCAGATTGACGGCCACCGCCTCGGAGAAGAGGATGGAGCCGGGCATGTTCAGGGCGATGCTGGTGAGGGAGGCAAAGCCGGGGACCACCTTGACCACGGAGCCGAAGCCAACGGCGCAGGCGGTGTTCATGATGGCGCCCATGGAGCCGTTGGCGCCCTCGTTGATGGCGGGCAGCAGGGTCTTGGCCTGGTTCAGGTTCAGCAGGCAGGCCACCAGAATGCCGCACACCAGGGCGATGACGATGGCGTAGTTGGAGGCCAGCTCAATGCCGGCAAAGCGATTGAGCAGCCAGGGGAACAGGTTGAGCATGAGCACAACGACCACCAGGGGGACGATGCCGGTGACCCAGTGCCAGGAGGGCAGAGCCTTGGAGTCGTGATCCACTTCCTTGTGCTTGGGGTCGGGGACAAAGTGCAGGCCCTTGCGGCGGGACTGGCGCACCCGCCACTCCAGGTAGATATAGGCGGGCAGCAGCATAACGGCGCAGGCCACAAGGGACAGGAGCGGAGCCGCCATGGTGGTGGTGCCGTAGTAGTCGGTGGGGATCAGGTTCTGAATCTGGGGGGTGCCGGGCACGGCGGTCATGGTGATGCCGAAGGCGCCGGTGGCAATGGCGCCGGGCAGCAGGGTGCGGGGCAGGTCGGCGGCCCGGTAGATGGAATAGCCCATGGGATAGATGACGAACACCACGACGAACAGGGAGATGCCGCCATAGGTCATCAGCAGGCAGGGGATAACCACTGCTGCCACCGCGAAGCGGGGGCCGATCAGCTTGACCAGGGCGTTGCCCAGGCTGCGGGCGGAGCCGGTCAGATCCATGACCTTGCCGTACACCGCCCCCAGGAAGAAGGCGGGGAACCATTGGAGCACGTAGTCGGCCATGCCCTTCATATAGTCGCCAATGTAGGCGTCCAGGATGGCATAGCCGCTGAGCACGGCCACCACCACGGCGCAGACAGGGGCGACCCAGATGATGGAATAGCCCTTGTAGGCCAGGAACATCAGCAGGACCAGGCCCAAAATAATGCCGAACAGGGATAGTGACATTTGGATTCCTCCTCTACAGATACAGAATAAACGTCCCCTCTCAGATCAAGGCAGGGTGAGCCCCATAGGTTCCGGGCGGAAGATGCGGGGATCCATCGCCCGGACCTTGCGGATGATGGGCTGGAAGTCCATCTGGTCCAGAATATCCCGCTGTAGGTCCACGCCGGGGGCGATCTCTTTCAGCTCCACCCCCTCCGGAGTGAGGGCGAAGACGGCCCGCTCCGTGACGTAGAGCACGTGCTGGCCGCGTCTGGCCGCATAGGCGCCGGAGAAGGTGATCTGCTCCACCTGGCGCAGCAGCTTGCGCACGGACCCCTCCCGGCGGATGGCCAGCCTGCCGTCCTCCACCGCCACGTCCAGCCCGCCGGCGGTGAAGGTGCCGCAGTACACCACTCGTTTGGCGTTCTGGGTGATGTTGATGAAGCCGCCGCAGCCGGCGATCTTGGGGCCGAATTTGGAGACATTGATGTTTCCTGCGGCGTCCATCTGGGCCAGGCCCAGGAAGGCCACGTCCAGCCCGCCGCCGTCATAGAAATCGAACTGGGCGGGCTGGTCCAGAATGCAGTCGGCGTTGATGGCTGCGCCGAAGTCCTTGCCGCCGGCGGGGATGCCGCCGATGGCCCCTACCTCGGTGGTCAGCACAAGCCCCTCCAGGCCCTCCTCCGCCGCCACGGCGGCCACCCCCTCCGGCATGCCGATGCCCAGGTTGGTGACTGCGTGGGGGAGCAGCTCCATGGCGGCCCGGCGGGCGATGATCTTCCGCTCTCCCATGGGCAGCGGGGGCAGGGAGTGCAGAGGCACGCGCACCTCGCCGGAGAAGGCCGGGTTATAACGGGTGCCGAAGGTCTGCATGTGCTCCTCCGGCGGGGCCTCCACCAGCACGTCCACGTAGATGCCGGGCAGGCGCACCAGGCGGGTGTCCAGGGAGCCGTATTCCACAATGCGCTCCACCTGGACGATGACCGTTCCGCCGGAATTCCGGGCGGCCTGTGCCTGGGCTAGGGCCTCGGCGTATACGCCCTCCCGCTGGAAGGTGCAGTTGCCCCTGGTATCGGCATAGCTGGCCCGGAGAATAGCCACCTGAATGGGAATGGCAGGGTAGAACAGCTTTTCCTCCCCCTCCAGCTCAATGAGCTTTACCACGTCCCCGGCCGCCCGGGCGGCGTCGTTGAGCTTGCCCCCCTCCAGGCGGGGGTCTACAAAGGTGCCCAGGCCCACATGGGTAATTACGCCGGGCTTTCCCGCGGCAATGTCCCGGAAAAGCTGGGCGATCACCCCCTGGGGCAGGTTGTAGCCGGCCAGCTTGTTTTCCGCGCACAGCCGGCCCAGCTTGGGGGAGAGCCCCCAGTGGCCGCCGATCACCCTGCGGCAAAGGCCCTCCACCCCCAGGTGGTTCAGGCCGCGGCTGTCGCTGTCGCCCTGACCGGCGGCGTACAAGGCGGTCAGGCCGTGGGGCCCCTCGCCGTTTCGCGCCCGCTCCTCCAGCGCTCTGAGAATGGACTCCGGATGCATCAGGCCGCTGGCGAAGCCGCCGAAGGTGACGGTGTCTCCGTCGTGGATGTACTGGCGCACGGCATCGTGCGCCGACAGGATTTTGGGCATATCTGCACTCCCTTTCCGCTCACCATTCCTCCCTGGAAGGAGGCGGCACGGGTTCGGCTGGTCTGCGGCCCGCGCCGTTGCAGAAAGTATACGGCATAGGAAGTACATCTGTAAAATGAACAATTTGATAGGCTGCATTCCAAAATCAGAATAGATTGCACATTATTGTAGAACTTTTATTGCTATATTTGTGGCATATCCACAGTATCATGCCTTTTGCGTATGGACGAATGCGCGGGGGGAATGCTGTGCTTCATTTTTAACAATTTCACAGTAGAAACTTTGTGCGGCTTTTTCTGGAAATTTTTTTATTATTCGATTATGATAGGGACAGCATCACCGAGGACGTGGAGGTAGCTATGGATATTCAGCACTTGAAATATTTTGTTGAAGTGGTTCGACAGGAGAGCTTTACCCGCGCAGCCGCCCAGCTTTTTGTGACACAGCCCATGCTGACCCGTTCCATCAAGCAGCTGGAGGAATCGCTGAATGTTCTGCTCATTGAACGCACCAGCAAGAGCTTTCACCTGACCGATGCGGGACGGATCCTGTACGAGCGGGCCCAGGAGTTTCTCATGCAGTATGAGGCGATCTTCCAGACCATGGCGGACGTGCGCTCGGTCAAGACCGGAGAGGTACGGCTGAGTATTCCCGGGGTGCTGCTGGACATGTATTTTCCCGAGCTGTTTGCCAGCTTTCACCGGCAATACCCCGGCATTGACATCAGCCTGGTGGAGGAGGGCTCCAAGCTCACCGCCGCCTCGGTGGGATTGGGAAAGGCGGATCTGGGACTGGTCATGCTCCCGGTGGAGGAGCCGTCCCGCTTTGAAAGCCACCTTCTGGTCAGCGATGTGTGTCAGCTTGTGGTGAGCCGGGAGCATCCCTTTGCCCAGATGCCCGGCGTACATATCCGTGAGCTGAGAGGGGAGACCATTCTGACCTTCAGTGAAACGGCCACCCTGCACGACACCTTTATTCAGATGTGCGGCGAGCAGGGCTTTGCCCCCCGCATTGCCTATAAAAGCCTGATGCCTGGCTTCAGTTTCAAGATGGTGGCCATGCAGCAGTGCATCGCCTTGCTGCCCCTGCCGCTGATCCTCCACGGGATGTGCGACAAGCTTGTCACCGTGCCCCTGGAGCCGCGCATCGTGTGGGATATTGCCATCATCCGCAGGAGACAGGGCTATCACTCCTTTGCCGCCGCACAGTTGTTCGACCATATTCGCGCCCACTTTGCAGAGCGGAAGCCCTTAATGGAAAAGGCCGGCCCGTCGTGAGACGGGCCGGCCTTTAGGCGGTTAATAAGCCTTCCTGCTAAGGTTTTCGAAGGGAAGGATAGTGTGAAAGGGAACCGTCAGGGTTCCCTTTCGCGTGGGATCAAACAACTTTTTGGAACTCGTTTAGAGTCTCAAAAAGTTCAGTAGCCTGTCGAAAAGAGGTTTCGACAGGCTGAGGCCGGCCCGTCTCACGACGGGCCGGCCTTTTCCGGTGAGGACAGTTGAAATCAGAATTGATACACGCCGTCGGCGGTCTGGGTAAACTCCGCCTGGAAGAAGGCGGCGCAGGCCCGGGCCATGTACTCCGGATCCCGGCTGCCCGCCGTCTCCACGGCGGAGTGCATGGCAAGCTGGGCCATGCCGATGTCCACCATGGGGATGCTGACCTGGTGGCCCAGCAGGTTGCCCAGGGTGGAGCCGCCCGGCTCGTCGGCCCGGTTGGCAAACACCTGCACCGGCACCCCGGCCTTTTGGCAGATGGCCTGGAACAGGCCGGCGGTGAGGCCGGTGGTGGTGTACTTCTGGTTGGCCGAGTACTTGATCACCACGCCGCCGTTGGGGTAGACCTTGTTGGCCGGATCGGCCTTCTCGGGGAAGTTGGGGTGGACGGCGTGGCCGTTGTCGGCGGAGAGGAGCAGGCTACCCGCCAGGGCCTGGCGGCGGGCCTGGGCGGAGAGGCCCAGCGCCTCCCCGATGCGGGTGAGCACGTCGGGGAGGAAGGAGCTCATGGCCCCCTGGCGGGTGCCGCTGCCCACCTCCTCGTTGTCGAAGAGGCAGTAGAGCTGTCCGAAGCGCTCCGTGCCCTTCGCGCTCAGGAACCCCTCCAGGGTGGCGTAGGCGCAGCCCAGATCGTCAATGCGGGGGGCCTGGAAGAATTCGCCCTCCGGCCCGATGCGCACCGGCGCCTGCCGGGGGCAGAGCACCAGGTCGGTGGCCAGGATGTCCCCCGCGTCCACCCCCAGCTCCTCCGCCAGCAGGGCGGTGAGGGAGGGGCCGCCGCCCAGGGCGTAGAGGGGCTGCATGTCCTTCTGGGCGTTGTAGTCGTGGCCCCGGTTCACGTCCCGCTGCTGGTGAATGGCCAGGCTGGGGATGGTGAGCAGATCCCGGTCCAGATAGACCAGACGCCCCTCCACCCCTGCCGGGGTGCGCACCACCGCCCGGCCCGCCACGGTGAGGGGCCGGTCCAGCCAGCTGGCGCAGTTCATGCCGCCGTATCCCTCCACCGCCAGGCGGACGTAGCGCTTGTCCCCCTCCAGCGCGTCGTTTTTCACATAGAAGGTGGGCGAGTCGCTGTGGGCGGCGGTCATGCGCCAGCCCTCCGGGGTGCCGCCGGGCAGGCGGAAGGCGATCAGGCTGCTCTGGTTGCGGGTGGTGTAGCAGCACTGGCCGGGGGAGAGCGCCCAGGGGGCGCTCTCCTCCAGGCGGGTAAAGCCCGCCGCCTCCAACCGGGCGGCCGCAGCGGCGGCCGCGTGATAGGGGCTGGGGCTGTCCTGAATATATTCCATCAGCTTGTCGGTTGTCTGCATGGCAAAGCCTCCTTTTTCCACTATTATAGAGCAGGAGGTGGAAAAATAAAAGGTTGACATTGTCTACCTGCTGTGTTATGTTACAGGTAGACAATGTCTACCAGATGGAGGTGATGAAATGGACGGAGAACTGGTGCGCCTGACGGGAACCGAGTGGGCGGTGCTGGACTGCCTCTGGGAGGCGTCCCCCCAGACCATGACCCAACTGGCCCACACCCTGGCCGGGCGTGAGGGGTGGGCCAAGGGCACCACCACCACCGTGCTCAAGCGGATGACCGAAAAGGGGTTGCTCACCTGCCGGCAGGGGGAGCGGGCCAAGTGGTACGCCCCGGCGGTGGAGCGCCGGGCCGCGGTGGTGAGCGAGACCCGCAGCTTCCTCCGGCGTATCTGCCGGGAGAGCGTGAGCATGCTCACAAACGCCGCGGCGGAGCCGGAGCGCCTGAGCCGGGAGGAGATCGACGCCCTCTACGACGTTTTGAAGGGACTGGAGGAGAAGGAGCATGGCTGAGTGGATTCTGATGTCGTCCCTGCTGATCGTGATTGTGCTGGCCGTGCGGGCCCTGTTCCGGGGGCGGATGGGCCTGCGGCTGCGGTACGCCCTGTGGCTGCTGGTGCTCCTGCGCCTTCTGGTGCCGGGCACGGTGTTCCAGACCGGATTGAGCGTGCTGAACTATGTGCCCCTGTCCCAGACGGCTGCGGCACAAGCCCAGCCGTCCCAGTCCGGCGGGAGTCCCTCCGCCCCGGAGGCGGAGCCCATGCCCGTCCGGCCGGAGGGGGAGGCGGAACCCCGGCCCTCCGGCCCGGCGGCCGCGCCGGACTCCGCGCCCGCCGGGGCGGCGGACTGGAGGGGCGTTCTGACCGCGGTGTGGCTGGGCGGCGCGGGGGTGCTGGCCGCCGCCCTGCTGGCGTGCAACCTGCGCTTTTATCTGCGCCTGCGGCGGATGCGGCGGACCCACCCCATTCCGGGGGTGGCCGTACCGGTCTACGTGGCCCGCGGGCTGCCCTCCCCCTGCCTGTACGGCTTCCCGCGGCCCGCGGTCTATCTGACCCCGGCGGCGGCCGGCGAACCGGAGCTGCTGGGCCACGTCCTGCGCCATGAGCTGACCCACCGCCGCCACGGCGACCACATCTGGGCGGTGCTGCGGGCGGCGGCCCTGGCCCTCCACTGGTACAACCCCCTGGTCTGGCTGGCCGCCGTCCTGTCCAGGCGGGACGGGGAGCTGGCCTGCGACGAGGGGGCCCTCCAGGGGGCGGATGACCGGGAGCGGGCGGCCTACGGCCGGACGCTGATCCGGCTGGTGACGGCCCGGCCGTCGGCGGGCGAGCTGCTGTGCTGCGCCACCACCATGACCGCGGGGTCATCGAGCTTAAAGGAGCGGATTGCCATGATTGCAGGGAAGCCCAGAACCCTGGCCGCCGTCCTGGCGGCGGTGGCCCTCCTGGCGGGGCTGGCGGTGGGGTGCACCTTCACCGGCGGGCGGAGCGACGCCTGGGAGCCGCTCTCGGAGGAGGAGCTGGCCTACTTCAACGGGGATGCGTTCTTCAATGGAACGGACGGCATCAACATCCGCAACCAGTTCCTCAGCTCCACCTATGCCGCGCCGGAGGAGATCGACCTGTTCCAGCTCTTCTACTGCGGCGACGGGGACGCCGACTACGCCGCCCCGCCGGACGGCGCCGATCCGGTGGCCCTGGAGGCGGCCATGCTGGCCGCCGAGGGCGGCGAAGACCCCGACTGCCCGGCCACCATTCTGACCACCGCCCAGATGGACGCGGTGCTGGAGGAGTATCTGGGCCTCACCCTGGCGGAGACCGGCCAGGTGGGGCTGGAGCACTTTACCTATCTGCCCGACTTCGATGTGTATTTCTTTTACCATGGCGACACCAATTACCGCAGCTCCGTCACCTTCACCGGCGGGGAGCGGCGCGGCGAGCTGGTGCGCCTCACCTACGACGACACCTTCCTGGGCGGCGGATATAAGCAGGTCACCCTGCGGGAGCGCGGGGAGGGCTGGCAGTTCGTGTCCAACCTAGCTGTTCAGACGGAGGAGAAGGTTCCCCTGGAGAGTGGGCTGGCCGCCCTGCCGGCGGAGCTGGCGGACAAGGTCGTGGTGGTGGAGGAACACGACCTCAAGTCCTATAGCTCCGGCGTGCTGGCCACCTATTATTACGCGCCGGACTACAACACCGAATGGGGCGGACTGCTCCTCCAGGTGGGGCGCTACAGCCAGGTGGGCTTTGAGCAGTCCTATTATAGCTGGGAGCTGACCGGCGGCTGTTCCTACCTGGGCCGGAGCGGGGACTGGTACTACGCCTGCCACGCCCCCACCGATGTGAACTTCAATCTCGACCACTACGACGACTACCATGCTACAGGGACAGCCCTAATGGCGTGGCTGGAGGAACTGGCCGCCGGGGCCGGACTCACCCCTATGGAGGAGGATCCCTTCTACCAGCGGGTCACCGGCCCCCTCTCCTATCCCGGCGGGGAGCATGTGACGGTGCTCTACTATCCCTATTACGGCCTGTCCGGCTATGAAGAGGCGGCGGACACGGTCTACACCCTGGTGCTCTCCCAGCCCGCAACCCAGGGGGAGAGGGGCATCTGGTGCGTGGACCGCTGGATGGATCAGAACGGCACGCGCTATCTGGTGGTGCCGGAGACCGATCAGCCCATGGACGACTATTACGCCGCCCTCCAGATCTCCTGCGATGCCGGAGACCGGCCCGATCTGCGGGAGCCGGCGGCGGTGGCTCTGGCCTTCGAGGAAGCCTGGAGCGGGCGGGATTTGTCCCTAGAGGCGTTTCAAGTGGAGGGCCCCTGCGGGCTCGATGAGCTGTGGAACCTCCCGCTGGCCGTGGCGGAAGTAGGGCCATAGAGAGGCGGAGGACGAACCGCCGCCCACGTAGAAGAGAGGGGCGCACCCGCAACCGCGGGCGCGCCCCTCTGCGTTCAGACCGTGGGAACGGTAAAGGTGGCACCGGTGTAGTACCAGTCCACGATGATGGAGACGCGGGCCCCCGCCGCAGAGGCAAAGGTGGTGATCTGGCACATCGACCAGAGGCTGGTGGCCGGGTCCTGCTGGCGCAGCCGCATCCAGTGGGTCTCCTGAGAGTTTGCTTGTGTGTGGTAAAGAAGCAATAGAAGTGTAAATTTTTTTGCCGTTCCTATCCGGCACTTGCGCAAGGTGTCGGATAGGTCGGGCATTATTCGTCGGGAAGTTCTACCTTGCCGACAAAGCTGTAATAAATATCAATGTCCTGTCTGCGTGTGCCGTTCTCGTCATAGCTGCACTCATGGACAACGATTTTTTCAATAAACTCCCGCAGCAGGGTATGGGTCAATTCCTCAAAGCTGGTGTACTTGCGGACAACTTTCATAAACTTTTCCGCATTAACCGTGGCTTCCTGTGCCTTTGCCAGTTCCGCTTGCAGTTCGGCGGCACGGCTCTTGACCTGTTTCTGTTCGGATTCATAGTCTGCGGAAAGTTCCGCAAAGCGTTCATCAGAAATACGCCCAGTCACACTGTCCTCATAAAGCCGCTTGAAGATAGCGGACAGCTCCGCAATCCGCTTTTCGGCTGCGTCCAGTTCCTTTCGCTTGGCAGCGTTGCGGCGTCTGCCGCCGTCCTCGTTCTGCTCGATCAGCAGCTTCATAAACTGCTTTTCATGCTTGGCTGCATAGCTTGTCACTTTCCGCAGATTGGCGGTCACACCCGCAGTTAAAAGGTCGGTGCGGATAAAATGTGCGGTGCAATCGTGGGTACGCTTCTTGTAGTTGCCGCAGAT
>OMGP01001070.1_pt1 | contig 24625 bp, 18 predicted proteins | sample 1646091 | NCBI WGS metagenome assembly OMGP01 (sample SAMN05578580, study PRJEB25193) | human gut metagenome | biome: Human Microbiome; feature: human-associated habitat; material: feces | host: Homo sapiens | place: USA:Birmingham | reverse complement strand
GCATTCTGTTTGCGTTTGCTGCCTGCATGTTGTGTTGTACTACCATACTCATAATTGAATCCTCCTTGAACTCCCGCTATGCGGGGTATTATGTCTTTTCCTCCGGAAATCCTTTTCCTAAGGTGTTCTTATTGCGTCACTTCATAGTAGCGCGTCACAAGCATCTGTGATGCTTTGCAACCTTGTATATTTAGCCATACACCTTTCGATGTACCGCAATAAGCGAAGCGTCCCGGGTGTGCCCCGCTTATTACCAAATGTTTGTGTGATGCTAAGCGTTAAATTTATCTTTTAAACTCTCTGCATCTTTTTTTGCTTCTGCTTTCATCCGCTCATTCCACAGAATCCTCTTAATTTCCTGCTGTGCCTCCCTGGAAATACCCGGCTCTGCATAATAGGTTTCTCTCTTTCGTGCCGGATTTTCTTCCGTGGTACTTCTGGCAATGTTGAGTTCCCGTGGGGCATCAATGAGCAGCCTTGCGTGATTTCCCGAACCACCTACATAGACCACACGGATGTTATCACCAATGTTTACATATTGCCCCTGTTTCAATGAAAGTTTCAGCATTTTGTTACCTCCATGTATGTATTCCATACCCTGTTTCCTCGGGTATGTCCTGCGTATTTTCTTACGCATCTGCATTTTTATAAAATGCTTCTTTTCTTTTTATTTCAAAAATGCGACAATGTTTTATAGAATGTTGCATTTTATGTCACAAAAGCACTTTATTTTTGGCTTGAAAGGAGTAATTTTTATGGGAACAACACAACCGATCCGAAACCGACAGGAACTGCAGAATTTCAGTTCATACTACAAGCAGGTAAAACCGCATCTGCGTAATTATACTTTAGTTGTATTGGGATTGAACACTGCACTGAGAATCAGCGATCTATTAAATCTTCGCTGGAGAAGTGTCTATGATTTTAAAAAGAACTGTTTTCGGGATCATCTTTTGGTATGGGAACATAAAACAGGAAAAAGAAATTATATTGCGATAAACCAGAACGCGAAAAATGCCCTGTATCTATATTTTATGGAAAAGAATCCCGATCCGGAGGAATATGTTTTCTCCAAACGGACAAACCCTTATAAACCGCTCAGCCGTTCACAGGCTTACCGCATTATTAAAGAAGATGCCTCACATACAACCAGTGAAGAGGCGATCAGCTGTCATTCTCTCCGGAAAACCTTTGGCTATTATGCATGGCAGGAAGGAGTCCAGCCAGCACTTTTAATGAATGTTTTTAACCATTCTTCGTTTCATATCACGAAACGTTACCTTGGAATTGAACAAGACGAAAAGGATCTTGTCTATCTGAATATTAATCTGTAAAACATTCGGGGAATGCTTTGTTGCGATACCATGTACAAAGCGTTCTCTTTCATAAAATGTTTGACTTTAATCATAAAATGCGTTATTCTGTTTTCAATAAATATCTATATTCCAAATCTGATGCCAGGTCGTTGTTACCAAAAAAGGCAGCACGCAGCAATCATGGGGAGCATTTCGCTCATATATCACAATTGGAATTAAAATTTCATAAACGTGTCATAGCAGAACTGTTTCTTATTATTTCATATTGTAAAAACAGACGTTTATGATATATACTAAAGGAAAGGCAGGATACCACATGGAGAAATCTGACATTCTGACAGCTTCACTGCCAGATGCCAACGATGAAACAACCGATCACAGCACCATTTTTGATGATGTTTTCCGAACAATTGCTCAGAAAATGCCACAGCTTCTGATTCCTCTGATCAATGAAGTATTCCACACTTCTTACAGTGAAGAAGAACATTTTGAACAGTTGCGGAACGAACATTATGAAAAATATGGCACTGTGATTACAGATTCTATTATCCGGATTGGCAATCACATTTATCATCTGGAATGCCAGTCCTCGAAAGACAAAACGATGGTTATACGAATGTTCGAGTATGATATTTCGATTGCGATCGAGCACGCTTCTTATGAAAATGACGAAATCTGGGAAATTGAATTTCCACAGTCCTGCGTTCTCTATATCCGTAACCACCGCGATCTCCCGGACTATCACGAAGCGGTCGTGAAGTTTGCGGATGGACAAAAAGTGCGCTACCGTGTTCCAATTTTACAGGCAAAAAAGTATACCGTTGACCGCATTTTTGAGAAACGGCTACTGATTTTGCTACCGTATCATATTTTACGGTATGAGCACTTTTTGAAGCACAACGGGACGGATACCAGAAAGTTACAACAATTGTTAGCTGACTTCCGTGAAATTAACCGAAGACTTGAAGAAACAGCTGAAAAAGAAAATAAATCACATCTTTATATGGATATGATTGTTCTGATTGAACAGATTGCAGATTATATCATTCCAAAAAACAATACCATTAGGAAAGGATTGGGTGATGTTATGGGTGGCAAGATTTTAAAATTACGGTCGGAGGAATTGCTGGAACTAGGCGAAGCTCGTGGCGAAGCCCGTGGGGAAGCTCGTGGAAAAGCAAAAGGCAGACTTGAAGGCAAACGCGAAGAAAGACTCGATGCAATTCAAAATATGATGGATCTTGGATTGACAAAAGAACAAATTTTAAGAAAATATTCTCTGGAGGAATATGAGGCAGCATTGCGTTCTATGCCAGCAAAAGTATAACCGAAAAGAAAATTTAAAATATTTTCTTTTCAGGGGTTAAGGAATGCTTCCATCGTCCGATATATTATGTGTAAATAAAAATGCAACATTCTATAAAAGAATGTTGCATTTTTATTTCTATATTTTACTCAAACACGATCCTATTTATACTACTTACTTTTTATGGTATCTTCAAACGCTTTCCGCACATCATCATTATGGCTTGTGATAATAAGGACTGCATACTGCCCTTTCGTAAAAACCAACCCATCCTGAATCCGGCTGACCTGCTTCGGTTCATAGGACTGCAACAAATTATACCGATCCTGCTGATGCTTTGTCAGGCTTTCTTTTGCCTCATCCACATCTGCCTTATCTTTCACGGCAATCACTACAATTTCATCTGCTTTGTGTCCATCCGAAGAATAGCTTACAAAATAGCTGTCCACTTTTTTATAGTCCATGTCAGAAATATTGGAAAACTTATCTTCTGCATCTTTTTCCGTACTGCTGGCATTGAGCATCTCCGGCAGATCCGGATCCGCTGCTTCCATCGCCGTGCGCAGGTCATACATACTGACAGAACCGGACGTGTTTTTCTTCGCACCACATCCCACACACATCACCAGCATGGTCAGCACCAGCAGAAGTTTCCAACCCGTTTTTTGTTTTTTCATCTGTTATCTGGCCTCCACAGTTTCTTCCGTACTGAACGTTGCCCCATTTTGTGCCGCATTATCCATGGTCATATCCTTATTTCCGATATCAGCACTTGCGCCATCCATCATCATGCCATCTCCGTTTGCAGGTTCCAGTCCCTGAAATGCTTTCTGGACAGCCTTGTCGATTTTTTTCTGTTCTTTTTCGCTGATATTCTGGCTTGTATTGTCCGTGTTATATCCCGGCATGGCAACATTAAACAAATATCCTTTTCCATCCGGATCCTGAATCCAGTTGTAAGTTCCCAGACTGTATGGCATATCCTTATAGTTTCCGGACATCAGGAAATTGTCAATGGAAGAAGCTATGGCATTTGCCACCTGCGCTTTTTCCTCTGTAATATCCTCTTTAAACGCAACCATGACCCCGCCAAGCTTTTTGTCCATAGCAGCACGCAATGCTTTCGGCAGATCATATATACTGTCCACGGTTTTCTTATTCTGGTATGCCATATTGTACTTTAATGAGTTAGCTGCCGGGAAGTAATCGCGATCCCAGCTCTGGGACTGTCCATACATGGCATCCGTCACATTAAAGTTCGCATAATTTCCATTTCCTGCATCGGAATAAATATCGGTAATGTACCAGTCTCCGTCAATTTTTACCACATCCCAGCTATGGAATTTTTCTGTATTATGTTCCACTTTACATTCAATTCCCATCATCTGCATGAACATGCGGAATGTCGTTGCATAACCGACGCATACGGCATTGTGGTATTTTAACACACCGTATGGATTATCACAGTCTTCCTGTGTACTCGGAATAACGGTCAGTGCCCCGGAATCCTGCTGGAGCTTTTTGGTCATCCAGTCATACACCGCCTTTTCCTTTTCAAAATCAGACATGCTGTCCGTAATCTTCATATCTTTGATCGCTTTTTTTGCCATATCAAGGGTTTCTTTTTCTTTGTCTGTCAGCTTTGAAGTATCGCCGGATTTGTAGGCATCCGAAATATTTGTGGTAGGTTTGATCTCATAATTATCTGCGATCTTTACGTAATCCTCGGTAGTCTCAGGATTTTCTTCCTTTTTCTGCTCTGCAATATAGGATTTTAAAGTCACCAGATTAAACGCAGAAATCGTGGTACTTCCCACAACGCCTGCTGCAAGAATCACCGCTACAATCCCTTTCCATGCACCGCCTTTTTTCTTTTCTTTTTGCTCCGGCTGCACCGGATTACTTTTTACGCTTTCATAAGTTTCCATATGTATTTACCTCATATTTTAATTGATGTATTTTTCTACTGCACCTTTATTATAGCAGTTTCATATCCAAAAAAGGCTATCTTTAAAGAAACTTAAATAAATATTAAGATCCGTCTATACGAAAAAAGGACATCCACCGCGAATGTCCTTTTCTCCCATATGGTATCATCCTTATATTACATCTTCCTCAATATGCTCCCTGCCCTGTGCAATGATTGACCGGACGTGGTCATCTGCCAGGGAATAAAAAACAGATTTTCCCTCCCTGCGGCATTTGACTAACTTATTCTGTTTTAAAATCCGAAGCTGGTGGGAAATTGCAGACTGTGTCATTGACAATGCCGCTGCAAGATCACAGACACACACCTCTGCTTCAAACAGGACAAACAGGATGCGGATACGGGTGGAATCTCCAAACACTTTAAATAATTCTGCAAGATCATACAGTTCCGTTTCTTCCGGCATCGTGTCATTCACGATCTTTAGCAGATCCGGATGTACCTGATTTTCACTACAGCATTCAATCTTTTCTTTTTCCATGAAGTTCCTCCTCTCCACCGGAACATTTCCGGCAGAATTATACCCTATAATTTTTTTACAAAAAGTGCGCGGATTGCATTCAGCACAGCAATCACCATAACACCGACATCTGCAAAAATTCCCATCCACATATTTGCAATACCTATCGTTACCAAAAACAGGCAGAGCAGTTTAATCCCGATTGCAAAACAGATATTTTCATATACAATCCGCAGGCACTTTCTTGCGATACGGATTGCTTTCGCAATCTTGAGCGGATCATCATCCATCAGTACCACATCTGCTGCCTCAATCGCCGCATCCGATCCAAGTGCTCCCATAGCGATTCCAACATCAACACGGGAAAGCACAGGTGCATCATTGATGCCATCCCCGACAAAGGCAACGGTACTCTTTTCTTCCCTGGTCTGCAACAGTTTTTCCACTTCGGAAACTTTATCTGCCGGAAGCAGCTGGGAATGTACTTCCGTGATTCCAACCTCCCCTGCTACCTGCTGTGCTACACGGTCATCATCACCCGTCAGCATTACCAGCCGGTGCACACCGGAATTTTTCAGTGCCTGCATGGCAGCCGCCGCATTCGGCTTAATCATATCTGAAATCAGTATATGACCGGCATAGGCACCATCGACTGCCAGATGCACGATTGTACCGGTACAGCTGCAGTTGCGGTACGCAATTTTTTCTTTTTTCATGAGTTTGTCATTTCCTGCTGCAACCCTGTGTCCGTCTACCGTTGCGATCACACCATGTCCACCGATTTCCTGTACATCTGTGACCCGGTCCACATCCAGTTTCTTACCATAGGCTTTCTGCAGGCTGATACTGATCGGATGTGTGCTGTGACACTCTGCCAGTGCCGCATACTCCAGCAGCTGTTCTTCCTCTTTCGTATATACCGGATGTCCGGACTCAACCGGACAGCTGCCGGATGCACAATTTGTTCCATGAATTCCGCAGACTTCAAATACCCCCTGCGTAATTGTTCCTGTCTTATCAAAGACAACCGTACGCGTTCCCGCAAGTGCTTCCAGATAGTTGGAACCCTTTACCAGAACACCCTCTGCACTGGCACCTCCGATTCCTGCAAAAAAGCTGAGTGGAATACTGATGACCAGCGCACACGGGCAGCTGATAACCAGAAATGTCAGTGCACGGTAAATCCAGATGCCCCAGTCTGCCGGAAGCCCCATAAACAGCATGCGGACAAGCGGTGGCAGTATTGCCAGTGCCAACGCACCGTAGCAGACTGCCGGTGTATAATAATGTGCAAATCTGGAAATAAAATTCTCGGAACGTGATTTCTTGGAACTTGCATTCTCCACCAGATCAAGAATCTTAGAAACCGTAGACTCTCCAAACTCTTTTGTGGTGCGGATCTTTAACAGTCCGGAAATATTGATACATCCACTGATGATTTCCTCTCCCACAGCGACTTCCCGCGGAACACTCTCTCCCGTCAGTGCACTGGTATTCAGGGAAGAATGTCCTTCCACAACCACACCATCGATTGGAACTTTTTCGCCCGGCTGTACAATAATCACCGTGCCGATCTCCACCTCATCCGGGTCTACTTTTTCCATCTGACCGTCTGTTTCAATATTTGCATAATCCGGCCGGATATCCATCAGATCACTGATATTCCGGCGGCTCTTACCGACTGCATAACTCTGGAACAGCTCTCCGATCTGATAAAACAGCATAACTGCAACGCCCTCTTTGTAATCACCGAGGGCGATCGCTCCGATAGTTGCCACTGCCATCAGAAAATTTTCATCAAACATCTGCCTGTTACAGATTCCCTTCCAGGCTTTCCGCAGAATATCATAACCGATCACAAAATACGGAACCAGATAGAAAAGGAACTCCAGCCACTTTGGTATGGAAACAACGCTTCCTGCAATCCCGATGATAACCAGAAGCACTGCCGCCACAATAATTCGTTTCAATACTTTTTTCTGCTTTTTATTCATGGTGCCCTCCAATCTGACTGATACCTATGGGAAAAGCCGGATTTAAAGAAAGATCTCACAATCATCTTCCACTTTCTTACAGTTCTTTAACACATCCTGCATAACCGCTTTCGCATCTGCACCCTCTTCAAATTCTACGTTCATCTTCAGTGTCATGAAATTTACAGTTGCATCCTTTACTCCGGTAGTAGCTTTTGCAGCTTCCTCCATTTTATTTGCACAGTTTGCACAATCCACATCAATTTTGTAAGTTTTCTTCATCGTCGGTTTCCTCCATACTTTCCTTTTTCATTTTATCATTCTTTCATATGAGCATTTGTTCATATGTTTGATTCTATTATAGCGTAAAGTTCGTAAATGTCAATATATTTTTAATACGCTGGTATTGTTTTGGAATTGCATTTTCCAGACCATTTTTTAACAAACCGATTTGCATGTGTTTTTTAAGAAAATCAAGTGTTCTATCACTTTCCAAATTGATAGTGGACATATAGAAAATAAAAGATTGATTATGTCCCACTTGCATCGTGTGTTGGGACATATATGATATATTTTTCCAACTATGTCCCACTTATCACCGCCATCGGGACATATGTTCTCCTTGTGAAATCTGTAAGATTTATTACAGGATTTATAATAAACGGGTTATGTAAGATGTACTATCCGGTTTCTGTAATCCTTTTGTAAAAACAAAAAGAGTGGATGCTTTGGGACATCCACTCCACATGCCGGCTATGCCATGCCGTTTACGGTTTTATATTTATAGAGCATCTCCGCGTGGTTTTGTTCTTCCACCTGGATATCTGCCAGAAGTTTGCGCACATCGGAATCCCCGAATGCAAACACATCGGTATTATACGTTCCGGACACCATTTTTTCAGAACCAATGCTGTCTGTAGCAAGGAAATTATCGTTTTTCTTATCTTCCGGATTGGTCATGGAATCATATGTTGCCTTTGGCTCATACATCTTTCCATCCCTGTCATTGACGTTACAGGATGGGACGCTGCCTTTCATGACCTGTTCCAGAGACTCCACATGCTTTTGCTCTTTCTTTTCAAGATCAGCGAATAAATCCCGAAGCACCGGGTCCTTTGCTTCCTGTCCGTAACGTTTGTACTTCTCCACGCAGGAAAGTTCCTGTGTGTGCAGATCCTCAATTGTTGCCATCTCTTTTTCTGTTAAAACCATGGTTTAACCCTCTTTCTTTCCTGATATAATTCTGACGATTACAGAACATGAAAACTCCGCAATCTTCTCCTCTAGTATCTGTAAAAAAATACAACACATACCTGGTAAAATTTCGTCAAAAAGGGTTGAAACTTCTCACAACAGATTGTATAATTTCGTTTGTATTTTATACAATGTTTACAAAAAGGTGGATTATTTTATGGAAGAACGAGAAAAATTAAAATCCCGTCTGGGATTCATTCTCCTGTCAGCCGGATGTGCGATCGGAATCGGAAACGTATGGAAATTTCCATACACTGCCGGACAGGGCGGAGGCGGTGCCTTTGTGCTGTTTTATCTGTTGTTTCTGATTATTCTCGGACTCCCGATCATGACGATGGAATTTGCGGTTGGGCGTGCCAGCCAGAAAAGTCCGGTCAAAGCCTACCAGGCACTGGAAAAACCCGGACAGAAATGGCATATCCACGGGATTATCACATTGATCGGCTGCTATCTTCTTATGATGTTTTATACAACGGTCACCGGCTGGATGCTTCATTATTTTTATATGACGGTCACCGGACAGTTTCAGGGACTGGATGCCGACGGTGTATCCGGACAGTTTACCACAATGCTGAGCAAACCTCTGACCATGGGCTTCTGGATGGTGGTAGTTGTTTGCGCCGGCGTATTTGTCTGCTCCCGTGGACTGCAGAACGGTCTGGAAAAAGTAACAAAGGTCATGATGACTTCTTTGCTTATCATCATGATCATTCTGGCGGTCAACAGCTTTTTTATGGATGGTGCAAAAGAAGGCCTTGCCTTTTATCTGATCCCGGACTTTGAACGGATGAAACAGATCGGTATTGCAAAAACCATTACGGGTGCCATGAACCAGGCATTTTTCACGTTAAGCCTTGGAATCGGCGCGATGGCAATTTTGGGAAGTTATATCGGAAAGGAACGCTCTCTGCTTGGTGAATCGGTAAATATTGCCATTCTGGATACGTTTGTTGCTATCACCTCCGGACTTATCATTTTTCCGGCATGCTTTACGTTCCATGTTGACCAGACTTCCGGACCAAGCCTGATTTTTATCACCCTGCCGAATATTTTTAACCATATTCCGCTTGGCAGACTCTGGGGAAGCCTGTTCTTTTTGTTTATGTTTTTTGCAGCGTTTTCCACAATCCTGGCAGTATTTGAGAACATCATCTCCTGCGGTATGGAACTGACCGGATGCAGCCGCCAGAAATCCTGTGCCGTTAATCTGGTACTGATCATTGTACTCTCCCTGCCATGTGTACTCGGATACAATGTATGGAACTGGAAAGGTTTTTCAATCTTTGGTGGGTCTGTGCTTGACCTGGAAGATTTTCTGGTAAGCAACCTGTTCCTGCCTCTCGGTTCCCTGGTATATCTGCTGTTTTGCACAAGCCGCTACGGCTGGGGCTGGAAAAACTACACAACCGAAGCCAATACCGGAAAAGGATTAAAAATTAAAAACTGGATGCGCGGCTACATTACCTATATTCTGCCGCTGATTGTGCTTTTTATCTTTGGATTTGGCATTTATGATAAATTTTTTACAAACTAAGGAGGATTTCTTATGTATCACGCAAATGAATCACGTTACGAAACCATGAAATACCACCGCTGCGGCGACAGCGGACTGATGCTGCCGGAAGTATCTTTGGGCTTCTGGCACAATTTCGGAGATACCGGTGTTTATGAAAATATGAGACAGATGTGCTTTACGGCATTTGACCACGGGATCACACATTTTGATCTGGCAAACAACTATGGACCGCAGCCGGGCAGTGCGGAGGAAAATCTCGGGAAGATCCTTCGGGAAGAACTTTCTTCCTACCGCGATGAACTGATCATCAGTTCCAAAGCCGGTTTTGACATGTGGCCGGGGCCTTATGGAAACTGGGGCAGCCGCAAGTACCTGATTGCCAGCCTTGACCAGAGCTTAAAACGGCTCGGTCTGGACTATGTAGATATTTTCTATCACCACCGCATGGATCCGGATACGCCGCTGGAAGAAACCATGGGTGCACTCGACCAGATCGTGCGAAGCGGAAAAGCACTGTATGTCGGTCTGTCCAACTACGATGGAGAAACCATGAAACGCGCAGCTGCCATCTTAGAAGATCTGCACTGCCCATTTATTATCAACCAGAATTCCTACAATATCTTTAACCGTACCATTGAAGAAAACGGTTTAAAACAGGCCGCAGCAGATGGGAAGAAAGGAATTATTTCTTTCAGCCCGCTCGCGCAGGGTATGCTGACCGACCGCTATCTAAACGGTATTCCAAAAGACAGCCGTGTCAACACGGACGGACGTTTCCTGCATGCGGATCAGTTTGATGAAAAACGGATGGCAAGTATCCGGAGCCTGAATGAGATTGCGGCTGCCCGTGGTGAAAGCCTCGCACAGATGGCACTCAAATGGGTGATCCGGGACGGTGTGGTCACTTCCGTTCTGATCGGAGCTTCCCGCCCGGCACAGATTCTTGAAAATCTGAAAGTGTTAAACTCTGCTCCGTTTACGGAGGAGGAACTGGAAAAAATTGATCAGTGTGCACTTTCTCTCTAGGTAAAACAAAAACCCCGGATATTTATTTCCGGGGTTTTGTCTTTTCCTGCATCTGCTATCTGACTTTGACTTTTAATTTTAAAACTTTGGTCTTTCCATTGTTTAAGGTTACTGTCACGCGAATGGACGCAGTTCCTTTTTTGTTCGATTTTATGGTACCCTTCTTGTTTACAGATGCAATTTTTTTGTTATTGCTCTGATAAGAAATGCTTTTTACATTGTCCATATTTAAGGTGGCTGCCAGAGAAACCTTCTTTTGTTTTCCCTTCTTCACCTGAACGGTTTTATTCTTCAATGTAACCGTTTTTAATATTTTCGTTGTGACCTGATCCATATCTTTCTGATCCATAAGGACATAATCCTTATTGGAATCTGCTGAAAAATTCACATTTCCAGCTTTTGTAACCGTATAACTCTTGTCGTTTACAAGGACATAGGCACCTGTCTTTTGATCTTTTGCACACACATACAGCTTATTTCCGGTCTGTATGTCTGCTGTATTTACGGTCAGTGTATAGCTTACGTTGCCAGCCGGATCGGTGACCTGGATCGTCACATCTGTGTGTTTTCCATCGTTTTCTTCCAGTATCTGATTTATCAGATCAGCGGTCACCGTTGTTTTGATGGCTTTATTTTTCCGGGTTCCGGTAACGGTCACGGTTGGTGTATTTTGTCCGGCCGTGTTTCCATCGGACGGTGTTTCTGTACCGGCTGTATTTCCGTTAGACGGTGTTTCTGCATCGGTTTTGTTTCCGTTGGATGGTGTTCCCCCTCCGGCTGTATCACCACCCGAAGTATTTCCGCCACCTCCTCCGGAAGATGAGCCACCTCCGGTTGCTCCACCGCCTCCGGAAGATGAGCCGCCTCCGGTTGTTCCACCGCCTCCGGAAGATGAGCCGCCTCCGGTTGTTCCACTTCCTCCAGAAGATGAGCCGCCTCCGGTGGAACTGTCCTCTTTGATTGTAACGGTCGCGGCTTCACTTGTCACTGTTTCGTAATAAGTCTGTCCATCCTTATCATCCGGCTCATATACTGCCTTAAACTGATAAGAACCGCCACGTTTTAAGCCTGATACAACCGTATCGGCTTCCCCATATACGAGTTTTTCCTGTGCCTTTATTATGGTTCCGTCCTGATAAAAAGAAATCGAACCAAGCGGAATACTGCCATTTCGGACTCCATCTACCTTTGCATACAGATGTACGGAATTACCGTTTTCTGTCTCTGCCGTAAGACGAATCGATGGTTTCGCCGCTGTAATGGTAAAGGTTCCGACTTTTTCCGCTATCACATCGTACTGGTTTCCAGTTACTTTAAACCACACCTCATAGCTGCCCGGCTGCACCGGAACAACATTTTTCCCATCCTGCCGATAGAAAACTTCAGGCTTTACCTGCGAATCTACCGTCTGTCCGTTGTCCGTTCGGACTACATTTACCGTGGAAACAAGGCAGCTCTGTTTCAACCCTGTGTATGCAGCTGTCTGCTGGATGGTATCATACTGCATCTTTACGGCAATTGGATTTACTGTCACGGTTTTGTTTGCCTGAGAAGGAAGTGCCCTATCATTTTCATTGGTTGCTCCTGCATAAGAAACTGTAATTGCATTTTCTCCCATATGAAATCCGTTTGCCTCTGAAACCGGAATCTTTATGGCTGCCTCTCCGTTTTGAAGCGTGATGCCGGATACTTCATAAGGTGTCTGGTTAATGTATACTGAAAAACCAGCAGACGGCACGTTCTTTCCCGGTAAGCTGCTATCTGTATAGACCGTCCGCACAGTAAGATTCAGTTCATCCTGCATGGACACGGCCGTTGGTAATCCTTCTATCGTAGTGGTTGTTTCCCGTGAAGTAACCGCCGAACCGGATGTATCCGGATCTTTGTTTACAATCAGAACTACCTTCTGCTCAATTTGTTCATCTGCTGAAAATGGACGGATTGTGATGTAGTAGGTTCCCGGTTCTGGCAGTTTCAGTTCCCCACTAGTAGCATCTTCATAAAATTCCGGTGTAATTGTATGTACCCCGTCCTGATCTGTGGCCTGATGAAATGCCAGTCTAAGATCCGAAACATTGGCATTTCCATCATCACCAACCGTTGAATAATATATATGATTATTGAACTCTACTTCGTATGTAAGTGGAACCTGATATAAAGTTTTCCCATTTTCGGGTGTCCCTTCCTGCCATTCAACATCCAGATAATACGATTTATCACTATTCCTGATATTCGAAACATTCGCCAAAAGTACCGGATTTTTTATGGTCATATTTTTTACTGCAACCGGTTCATTCCCTGACAACTCACTGGTTTTCCAGATTTCTCCATTTCCAGACGATGTCCGTTCCAGTGTCATCCCCGCCTGTCCGTCTGTCGGTATAAAAGAAACCGCCGTATCCGCAGCCCTTCCAAGTTCCAGATAGGTGTGACCATACTCCGCAATTCCGGATTTTCCATTTCTTCCATTCAGGGTTTCAAATGTAAGTGCACCCGTAATGGTATCTGTAACATTCAGCTTCTGTTCTTTCCCTAAGATCAGTCGGTTTCCTGCTGAATCCGCACTCACAATCGAATGTACCTGTGGAGTTTCCATCTGGGAAAGATCAATCGCACTTGCCCCTTCCAGTCTGACCGTACAGCTGTCCAACGCTGCCGGTGCAAATGTTCCACCGCCCTTTACTGTGAGGTTTCCTACTTTGCTTATACCTGGAATTCCGGTATAGGACTGGTCGGTATCTATGGTCAGAAATGTCTTCCCTGCGTGATTTTCAGATACTCCGTACACCTGTTTCGTATCGGAACCGGTAAGTGAAATTTCCACATCGCCGGAAACCGTATATTGTCCATCCGCTGCCGGTGGATCCGGCTCCTGCGTGGAAAACCAGTCATCCTGATTTACATATGGTTCCCTGGCACCGGATGCATAGATTTCCCCATTTTGCGTACCGGAAACGTGCGCAAGCACGATCTGTGTCTTACCGTCATATGTTCCATTCATGGAACCGGCATAAATATTCCCCAGATTGGTACCACCACCCGTAATCAGAATCTGTGCCTCTGATCCCGGATGATTCCCCATATTCTTTCCATTCTCATAAAGGGATCCGCCAAAGATATCTACATAGCGGAATCCGCTGTCGCACGTAACATTCTCAAGAACAAGTTTATGCCCATTTGCAAAAATTGCATCGTGCAGACGATTGGAAAACCGCAGCGTAATGTTTTTAAATGTCACATCCGTATTCAGGATAAATCCCCCCTTACGGTTGGAAAAAGTATTTCCATTTCCGTTGACGGTCACGCTTTTATCAAAAATAAACGGTTCCGCAGCCTCGGCATTTAAAAAAGCACCACTTCCCAAAATTGAGATTTCATCCCCATTGCCGGCAGCCGCATAGGCATCCTCAAATAAATTGTAGGGATTTCCATAGCTTCCATCTCCGGAATGAATAGAATTTCCATGTTTAAATTCCGTATAGATCGTTCTTGCCGCTGTCTGCACAGCCTCCTGCGCCTTTGCCGGCACGACAGGCTGCACGGTAATACACATGGTGAGCACGATAAAAAATGCCCATAGACGTTTTGCTACATTGTCTGGTTTCATCTGATTGTTCTTTTTCATCCATTTCTCCTGATAATAAGAACAGGGGGATGAGTCAAAAACTCATTCCCCTGTCACTTCATTGATAGTCTCTACCATCATCCTAACATGGTTTCCTGTCAGCGTCAACAAATTTATGACCTGTTTTTATACCTATATCATCTGCTGATTTTATATTTTATTATTTCTATCTGTTCTATCTGTGTGATATCAATCTTCTGATTGAAAATATAACGAGCCCCACAATATTTCATTTCACTTGCAGATGCATAGCCATCTCCAAGCTCTTCAAGATCTGTATCATCCATGAAAGGATGTTTCTTTTTTTCAGTTCCTTTTCTGTCATCGATAAGAGGTAACTCTCCTATGGAATATTGCTTTCCGTCTTTTGTTGTTGCAACTACATGATAAAAACACCCTTTTTCTCTCCAGTCATTGACGGGACAAATACTAACCGTATAAGGTGTAATTTCAACAGGGATTGTTTTTTTTGTTTTCTTAACATCCGCTTTTAACATCTTCTCCTTCATTGGAACAACTTTTCCATTAACCAAAACATTTTTTAATGGCGTATTTGAATTATCCGGTGATTGAAATCCCTTATATACTTTCGGATTTTTCCACGCAGTATCATCGGAATAAAAGCCGCACACATTGATCTGAATACCATCACCTGTATCTATTACATCCACCTTACTGGTAGTATCTAACCCACCTAACCAATAATTTGTTCCTTCCAAAGATTTTACGTTCGGAAGGAACACCTTTGCACGCATAACCTTCGTATTTGAAGCAACCTGAATTGATGATATGATTATCTTTTGTTCTTTTCTGCCATCATCTTCTCTACTGTTTGATTTTGCATCAGAATTTTTTCCACACGCACACAGACAATATAGCATTGTAAAAATTAATAAGTACAGACTGATTTTCTTCATTCATAATCCTCCAATTTCTTTTTCTTTAAAACACTAAGGATTAATATGCTTCCTATCACTATAATTCCAATGCCAGCCACATATTTCATCGAACTTCTGCTCTGTACTCCAGCTCCTGTACTCACCTCAGAATCTTCAATATAAGTATCTGAAATCTCCGCTACAGACTCAAATGAATAGACACCGCTTTCCTCATTTTGAGTTTCCGGAATTTTCTCCATAACCGGATACTGATACCCTAACGAAATCCAGATACGTGCTGTTTCATCATCCATCCCAAGTGCAACCGGCTGTCTCATTCCCGGTTGACTTCCCACCAGTACTACTCTCGTACAGTCCGATAATGCCTCTCGTTTTTCCAGAAGTATATCATAGTAAGGTTCCACTGTATGTTCTGCTGTCTCTGTAATCATCCATTTTCCGGCATGATTTTTTACTTCTTCCTGTTCTGCTTTTGTCAATACAGACTTTGCTTCTTCACGCAATGGAAGTCCTTTGGCTACGGTAAACATTCCATATGTCTTTTCCATTTTAAAAGGAATTACCCATACATAATTTGCACTTTCCAGAGCACTTGTGAGTTTTTTCGTATCTGCCGTCTGCAATTTTATAAGATTACAATCCACATATACTTTTAATGCCTTGTCATAATCGATGGTTGCATCCGGCTCTTCTTTTTTCATTTCATCCTGTAAATTACTGATTTCTGTCCAATCACTGCTCGTTATTAACTGATCCTGATCGGAAACCGGTATTTCAGCGGCATACACAGCAGAACCTGCTATCGTAAAAATTGCAATCATCATAAGCATTATTTTTAAAATATTTTTCATAGCCATTCCCCCTCTCTTGTGTATACTATACCTCATTTTTCCCATTATTCTTTCTGCATGTTAAAATTGGTTTGATTTTCGTCAAAATCTGCATTAAAAATCCCATAGCATACACCATGGGATTTTTTCAAAGATATAACACAATCTGAACCTCAAATATATTTTCATCGATATTTATAGATTTCCATCCCCCGTATTTGTCTACAACATCCGAAATATTCTGCATACCGATTCCATGCAATGCCTGTTGTTTCTTCCTTGTCAGTAAACGTTCTCCCTGTTTATTGACTTTTCCATCAAACGTATTTTTCACCTGTATACACAGAATTCCCCTGTCATATTGTATCCGAATCTCCAAAAAACGATCTTTTATCTGCTCCATTGCCTCAATTGCATTGTCCAACAGATTTCCAAACAAAACATTCCAATCATATCCATCCACTGGCAACTGGCACGGAATCACAATCTGCGACTGAATCTGACAGGACATTGCCTCCGCTTTTGCCAGTTTATGATTCAAAATCATATCCAGTTCCAGATTCCCCGTATTCACATACTTATGCTCCGTCTGCAAATGCTCACTCATTTTATTTACATATTCCTGTGCCTTATCATACCTTCCTTCATTAAGATATGTCTGCAGAAGATACATATGGTTTTTCATGTCATGCCGCAAAGAATCCAGCTTTTTCTGATTCTGCTGCATGATATGCATCTGCTCCTGATAGGCCATCATATGTTCCTTTAAAAGCCGTTGCTGCATTTTATCTTGATAAGCTTCTCCCAAACGGTCATACAAATAGAACATTCCAAGATCTACAACGATCATAATAGCCAGTGATAATACTGTTTTTGGCGAATTTTCGCCGGATACACTCTCAAGAGCATATATCCAGACAATATTTCCGGCTAATACAAGAATCATAAAGTAATAGTTCTGTGTTTCCATAACCCTTCGCCGACATATCACCTGTCTTATTCCCATTGCTATGAGCAGATTGACCATTGCCCCTGTGATGGTTCCCATTGCCCGCCCTTCGGAAAACAAAGAAAAATCTCCCAGATAATAATACATGATAAATTCAATGGTAAGCCCCAGCAATACTGTAAAACAACCTGCCATTATTTTCTGCAGTATACTTCCTTCATACAATATACCTTCTGCCGCCCAGAGAAGCAGTACCATACTCACCGTAGTTCCCATGGCATTTCGAAAACCAAATGCAACAACTGTATTAATAAGCCATACGAGCACATAAACAATATTTGCCATCCGTGGCAGTTTTCTTTTCTTTTCCAGAAAAACATCCGTCACTTTAAAACTTACATACACACTTAATATGTTACATACCGCTTCAAATATTCTTTCTATGTTATTCACCCGCCACACCTCATCTTTTCCATAATTGCATGATCAAGGTTATTTTTCATAGACCGACTGACCGGAATGTCATCCCCATTGATCATGTGTACGCTGTCTTTCTGAAAAGATTCTGCATACCGCAGATTAATGACATAAGATTTATGTACCACGCAGAATAAATGCGGATTCAACGCAGGAATAACCTCCGAAAGTTTTCCATAAACACATAATGTATCATTTGCTGTTACCACTTGAATTTTTCTGGCAAGGCTCTGCAAATAAAAAACAGAATGTTCTTCTATCCGTATCGAATTTCTTCCTTTCCCAATTTCTATAATATGTGGCTGAAACTGATACAGCCTTTCATATTCATCTAATATATAATCTACTCGTTCCTGTTGTATGGGTTTCACGAGGAAATTCATCGGACGCAGATCAAAAAGTTGCATGGCATACATTTCTTTTGCCGATACAAAAACAATCTGCATGGATTCATATTGGATCTGGGATCGAATCCAGTTTCCAACGATAATCCCCGAGCTGTCCCCTAATTCAATATCCAAAAATAACAAATCATACCTTTCGCTTTGCTGCAGTTTTTGAATAAATTCTGCTCCACTTGTATAACCGTCAACATCCACTTTTATTCTTTTCATTTCTGCAAACCGAAAAATACTTTGTTCCAATTTATAAATAAATTGTATATCATCATCACATATTGCTACTTTTATCATTGTATATCCTGTAATTTATTTTCCTCTCTATTTCAGGATTTCCTGCAGCCGCGCATCTGTATGCAGGAGTTCCTTCGCGCGATCCCTATATTGCTGCTCATGCAGATACGTATAGCGGAACGGTTTGATCGACGGTGCCAGATCAACTGCTTTCTCAAAATCCTCCCTCCGAAGATCCAGTGTTTTTACATAATCCCAGAACCCCGTCTGCGTAAAAATCGTGTCTACCCTGCGGTAGCGATGATCCTGCACAACACTCATCAGATAGGTTGCAATGCCGACCTGAATACCATGAAGCTGCGGATGCTCAAGCATCTTGTCCAGCGCATGGGAAATCAGATGTTCGCTGCCGCTCGTTGGCGCACTGCTGCCCGCAATCTCATTTGCAATTCCGCTCATTGCAAGAGAATCCAGAAGTTCCTTTAAAAACAGATCATCCTGTATCGAAGTAAACGGTGTGCGCACAAAACTGTTGACTGCTTTCTTTGCAATCATGACAGCAAAATCGTTGACTTTTCCGTACCCATGTTCTTCCTCAAAAATCCAGTCATACAGTGCCGTAATTTTTGATACCATATCGCCGATTCCGGAATATAAAAATTTCTCCGGTGCACTGCGGATAATCCTTGTATCCACCACAATCCCATATGCAAGTTTTGCCGGAACGGACTTGCGGCGTCCTTCCACCAGAAGGGAAGCACTGGCACTTGAAAAGCCATCGCTCGATGCCGATGTCGGGATGCTGATAAACGGCAGATTTCGCAGAAATCCACAATATTTCGCACCATCAATCACTTTTCCGCCACCGATGCCGATGACTGCCTGCGTCTTCGCCGGCATGGAAAATGCAAGACTGGTCAGATCTTCCAACCGCACGGTATCAAGTTCCTGATATTCTAAAATATCAATGTCCTCCTGCTGCAATGCTTCCATAACGGTAGAACCAAACATTTCTACAAGACCGTTTCCAAACAATACAACTACTTTCTGTAACTGTAACTCTTTTAAGTAAATCCCCAGATTGTCCAATGCACCCGCACCGATCTTTAAAAGTGCCGGAATGGAAATGTGTTTTCCTGCCATAATAAATGTTCTCCTTCTCATTCTCTTTTCTATCGATTTTAGTATAAACAAAGGTTCCTGAAATTACAATCAGTTCCCCGAAAAAAAACACACGCTTCTCTTTACAATTATGGGTAAGAAAAAAGACGATTTCCTGCGAAACCGTCTTTTTCTTATTAAAATTTTGACGAAACTCCTGTACATTTACTTTGTCACTTTGATCGTCATCTTTACAGTCTTTGTCTTTCCGTTCTTTAAAGTGACTTTTACTTTCACAACTGCTTTGCCAGCTTTCTTTGCGACAATTGTACCATTTTTATTCACTGTTACAACCGACTTTTTGGAAGATGTATAAGTGATCTTCTTTACATTTTCCATGTTCAGCTTCTTATCAAAAGTAACTTTTGCCTTCTTTCCGTTTGCAACCGTTTTCTTGGTATCCTTTAATGCAACACTCTTTAAGATTTTACTGCTCAGGGCTTTTGCATCCTTCTCATTCAGCAGTACATAATCACCGGCATCTTTGGTATCCGCTGTCACAGTTCCGTCTTTGGAAACCTTATAAGTTCTGCTGCTGATCAGGACTTTTTCTCCTGTCTTTTTATCAACTTTTACAAGTGTCAGCTTTTTGCCTGCCTGCAGATCCTTCGCATTGACAGATACGCTGTTCATCACTTTGCCGGAAGCGTTCTTTGTTGTCTGGGTAATCGTGATGTCGCTGGTTCCTGCCTCTTTGACTAATTTTGCGACCACATCTGATGAAATTGTAGTCTTCTTTGTCTCGGAAGCATTCTTTACTGTTTTGTCCAGCTGTGCCCGGGCATCTGTCACTTCTCCCTTATCGTTCTTTTCAACGGTAAGTATCGCATTTGTATCTTTTGCAATATTCTCAAATGTTTTGTCCGTTTTCCGGGTTTCCGATGGTTTTGTATCCGGTGTTGTTGTGCTGCCGGAATTTCCACCAGAGGTGCTGCTGCCGGAGGAAGAATTTCCGCCATTATTTCCACTCTGGCTGATCTGTTTTACCGCAATCAGGCCATCGGCATCTGCTTTTGCAGCTTCTGCATCACTGATCGTTGTTCCTTTGAATGCATCAAAGTAAAGTACCGATTCCACATCTACCGCGGAACCTGCCGGGTTGGAATTACACCAGAGTCCGAATGCCTGCACATCTTTTAAAGCATCCCCACTAAGTTTTCCACCCGTCTTCCCTTTAAAAGCTGAGAATGGAACGGTTACTTCATAGGCATCTTCTGTCTTCGCAAGATTGGTCAGATATACTTCATACTCTTCTCCTCCTGCCTTGATCTGTACAACAACCTTCTGACCTTTTCCATCAAGTTTTGTCCAGAATTTCAATGCATTATAGGCTGAAAAATCTGTATTGCCCAGACTTGCATTTACCAGACCCGTCCAGACTTCCGAACCGGTTGTTTTTAATTTGTAACTAAATGCAGCACCATATGTACCGTCTGCCTTATGCTCCTGATCCAGCGTAAAGGACGAACTGCATCCAGCGGCAGAATTTCCACCGTAAGCTGCATCCAGAAGTCCATTACTCCCGACATAGTAGTCAAAATTTTCCAGCACACCTGCCGGAGCTTTGTCCTTTTCTTTTCCGATACTCAGATTTGTGATCGTGGACAGTTCTTTTCCATCTGCAACGAGTGTAATGGATGCAACATCTGTTTCTCCGATCTGATCCATTTCCTTTTGTGTCAGCTGCGCCGTATAGAATCTGTCGGAGCCTTTTGCAGCCGGCAATGTCAACTGTTTGCCCTTTGCCGTATCCTTTACAACAAACGATACTTCACCGGCATTGGAAACACTTGCCTTTAATGCAGTTGGCTTTAAAATCGTATCCATATCAAACGGTGCTACCATGTATCCGCTGACATCTTTGTAATTATCCGTCTTTACTCCTGCGTACTTATCGATATTTCCATAGAAATTCGTACCGTTTCCAAATACTGAATCCGCGTTGTTGTAGTAATCAATAAACTCATTGACCATTTCCTGACCCATGGTATCACTGTATTTATACGGCACATAGAAATTGGTATCGCTGAAATTTGCCCATACCATATAATATGGCATGTCGTTTTTCTTTGCGATATCATTCACTTTCTGATACCAGTTCACACCCGACTTTGCCTCACTGACCGGATTATTTTTTACAAGAAGCCCTTCGTTATCACTTCCATCCTTTTTCATCACACGTACACCGGTCTCCGAAATCGCAGCCAGCTTGTTATGCTGTTTTGCAAGTGATGATACAACCTGACAGGTCTGATCCAGATGATCAAAGAATGAAGTATCACTCTCTGCCGGATAAGTATTAAAGTCGTTGTAATAATCAAATGCCAGAATGTCTACACAGGCATCTCCCGGATACCGCGACATATACTCTGCCTCGGTCTCCAGCGGTCCGTTTGGCGAATACACATAAAGCATATTGTGCACGCCTTTGGATTCCAGATAATCTCTGGTATATGCATACAGACTCCTGTAACTTTCTGCGGTGTTTGCACTGCCCCACCAGAACCAGCCGCCGGTATCCTCATGGAATGGCCGGAAAATCACCGGGATATTCTCCTTTTCCAATGCATTGGCATAGAATGCAATCGTATCAAGATATGCCTTAAATACCTCATTCTTCTCTCCACCAGGCAAAATCTTCTTTAACGAATCACCGGATAAATCTTTTGCTTCATTAAAATCACAGTTATAGAAATCGTAGGTTCCATCTGCATTCTTTTTAATCTTTGCATTGGTGAAATTCGGCATATGGGTGGATAAGGTAACGATTGCACCGTTTTGGGCCGCCTTTTTGCTGTAGTCAATGGAACTCTGCAGTGCAGATGCCGCATCCGTACCACCAGCCTCGCTTCCAAACAATGCCAGGGAGTCAATGCCGAAAATACCGCTGACGGAACCGGTCACATCTTTTACATCTCCCAGATCGTTGTTTCCTACGGAATGGCTCACATCATTCTGATGTCCAAACAGTACCTGATCACTTTCGGTCAGTCCCTGCAGATATGCATACAATGCCTTTGCGCTATTGCTGGCATCCGGATCTGTCATGGTCAGGGTTTTATCTGTTGCTTCTGGTTTTGCCTGTGTTCCGTCTGTATTCGGTGTTGCGGTAATTGTCACAAAATCACCACTGGCATCCTTCTGGGAAAGTATCAGATTATCCAGATAAACATCCCCTGCAAAGGAACTGTTGGCTCCGATAAGTCCGATTGTCAGATCATCCATTGGTGTGGCAGATGGAGAAAATCCTAAAGTAACTGTAACTTTCTTATATCCGTTTCCTGCATCTGTTGCCTCGGACGAATCTATGCTGGTATCTTTATTGATTCCGCTGTTGGAGAAAAATTTTATCTTGGAAATATTACTGCTTTCCGGATAAATCAAATCCACACTCACCTGATTATAATTGCTGATATCAGCCGGTGTCTTCGGTGTGAATTTCACTTTTGCCTCACTCCATGATTCGCCGGAGTTGGCTGTATAATTCAGGCTTACTTTTAATCTTCCGTCTCCGCCATTTGCATCATAGGAAAGTTCCGGAGCAGCATTTTCTTCTCCACCGTGGAAATACTGATATCCGGTTTCGCCTGCCCACAGATTTACCTGGGATTCATCATTTAAATCAGAGAGAACGGTTGGCTCCTGTTTGGTCAGCCCTGACTCTGATTCTGCTACGTCATAAACTTCAATATCCGAAATGGTAACCGTCCCTGTAAAATCAGAAGATGTATTATACTGGAAAAAAACAGACTGCAGGGCTCCTGCTTCTGCCGTATATTTAAATGTAACCGTTGCTTCTCCATCCTTAAAATCTTCTCCTTTTAAAAACGGATAGTCATCTGACTTCGCATACGTCCATCCATTCCCCGACTGTATTGCACTTGCAAGCTGAATGGCATTATACTCTCCTTTTGGATTTTCTGCCCCATCAAGTCCAGTCGCATCAGAAACTTTAACTTTTGCCTTTACTTTTACCGTTGTTCCTACTTTTACATTTTCAAGCCGAACCGCATTTGGTTGTTCTTCTGTATTATTACTCGCAAATGCCTTATCTGTCCATTTGTCATCTTTACCTGCATCAAATACCAGACTCTCACCGTCCCCACTCGTCCATACCTGATTTTCCGTCTCCGCCGCATACACCACCTCATTTTGTAAAAATGTGCATGCCTCCGGTGTCAGTGACCCCATCATTGCCGCTGCCAGCGTGATGGCAACAATCTGTTTTCCTACCCTTCTCATGTTTTTGCTCTACCTTTCCTTTCTTCTCCATTTTAGTTGTAAAAACCTTCCAGCACCCTCCATCTATCCGGTTTCACTTAATAAAAAAGCAATTGCACGCTGCTTCCCATATTTCAGGGAGAGGGTACTGCATACTTGGGGAGTGCAGTAAAAAATATGGGAACCAGTGTGCAATTGCTTAATTTATTTGATAAATTCAGTATATCACAAAGTAATTTTAAGTCAATATTTAGTTAATAGAAAATTAATCGTTTGTAAAGTATTACTTAATTTAAAGTTTTTTAGTCTTTTAATTAGACATTTTCACAAGAGACGAAAGTACCAGTTCCTTATTAATTGAAAAAAGCACCTGTAAAGCAGATTATGTTCTGCTCTACAGGTGCTGATATCGTGCAAGTTCTTTTAAGCTGCCTTCCAAAGAATAACCCCCTCTTTTTGTACATTCTTATAAAATGGAAGCACTTCCCCCCACTTTTTCATATTTTCTTCTTTAATATCAATGATAGAAAAAATCTTATCATAACGTACCATTTTTTCTGCACCTATTCCATATTTTCTTTTTAATAAAATTCCACCAGTCAAAGAACAATTCAAAAATTAAGGGGACGATCAAAACCATCCCCTTAAAAATTTTAAATACGATTAATCAATTTTTCTTAACATTGCCAAGTCAAGGTTACACCAGTCATTTGCTCCTGCTACAGAATAAACCCCGATCTCCAACGTATGATTTGTAACAACAATCTTGTCTATACTAAAAATATTCCAATTAATGTCACTTGTTTCAATCGTGGTATCAAGCTCACTTCCTCCATAATTTTTTGCATAAAGTTGTAAAACATCCTGTTTTCCATTTGTCTTTGCCCAAATTGAGAATTTATATGTTCCATTCGGAATATTTGTATATGTTTTGGCGTGAAATCACAAAGTAATTTTTGACTATCTTTTCAAAAGTTCTTATATGCCGGTATA
>OMGP01001060.1_pt1 | contig 24759 bp, 19 predicted proteins | sample 1646091 | NCBI WGS metagenome assembly OMGP01 (sample SAMN05578580, study PRJEB25193) | human gut metagenome | biome: Human Microbiome; feature: human-associated habitat; material: feces | host: Homo sapiens | place: USA:Birmingham | reverse complement strand
TATAAAATGATAATCGCGAGTATATATCAGCCATCTGTGTGGTGAACAGAAATAGCGCTGTCACCAGAAATACAAGCACTGCGTGCTTGCAGGTCGATATGAATTCATCCAGATATCCGCGTTTTAGGACGTTCTTGAATGAATCTGCCATTATCTCCACAAAGAAATCTATCAGAAGAAATGCTACACCCAGTATACGGTAGTCCTTGTCCACATATGGGTTATTAAAGCCGAAGCGTATCACATATGAAATAAAAAATGCTATAACAATGCATGCGATATCTATAAGCATAAAATCTATATGCTTTGTCCATCCTCTGCCTTTCTTTCTGTACATTCTTTCCAAATTCTCCTTGTGGTATCTTTTATTTTCCTTTATACCTGTTCTAGTGGAGGTACCTTTGTACCCCCCCCCGAATTATTTTAACCTGTTTTGTTTTACGTATGTTTTATTAGGTTATTTATATCTTTTTCTGTATCTAATCAGGGTATTCAATAATATATTTTCACCCATTTTTAATTCTTTGTCAATGAATATTAGGTTTTCTTTATAATTTTTGACACATTCGCTAACCGCTATAGTATTACAGCACCCATAATTATACATTATTATATGTCATGCTGCTTATTTTTCCTCAAACAGCCTCTGCTTCCTCTCTATCATCTCATCAATCCTTGCGATATACTGCCATACATCCTTGACATTCTCGCATCTGTCGATTCGGTGGGTGCCATCCGGATTCGGTACCGGCCAAACGCGCTTGGTGCTTGCTCCTGCTCCGCAGGCCACGATGGTCTGCTTTTCCTCCATGATCAGTATGTTGTATACGCCGGCCTTGCCCTTTGCCGCATAGCCCACGTTTTCCATGTTGCCTGCCATGCCCTTCTGCCTGTAGAGATAGTATGGCTCAAGCCCCATCTGCTTACAGTAGGCTGCGCAGAGATCCATATGCTCCTGGGTGTTGACCATCTGCATATCGCTGTAGCGGTCCTTGAAGATGGTGAGTCTTGCAGCTCGCTTTACTGCGAGTGAATGGATGGTGACGTTGTCAGGTGCCAGCTCCTTCACCAGCTCCATTGTGTGCCTTACATCATCGAGCGTCTCCTCGGGAAGCCCCATGATGAGGTCCATGTTTATGTTGTCAAAGCTCAGCTCACGCGCGAGCTTGAAGCTTTGTATCGTATCGTCTACTGTGTGGTGTCTTCCTATTATATCAAGCGTCTGCTGCTTCATGGTCTGTGGATTTACTGATATACGGCTGATGCCGTTTTTCTTTAGTGCCAGGAGCTTTTCTCTCGTGATGGAGTCCGGTCTGCCTGCCTCCACTGTAAATTCCAGACAGTCCTTTAAATCAAAGCTGCATTTGATTTTTCTGATAAGCCTGTCAAGCTGCGCAGGGCTTAGTGTGGTCGGTGTGCCGCCTCCTATGTAGATGGAGTTTAGCTTCTTGTGGTAGAATTTCTGTGCCGTGTAGTCTATCTCCTTCTCGAGTGCGTCGAGGTAATCGTCCACGCGGTTTTTCCACACACCCAGCGGGTATGAGGTAAACGAGCAGTATGCACAGGTGCTTGGGCAGAAGGGTATGCCTATATACAGGCTGTAGCCGTTGTCATAGTCCACCTTATCGAGCAGTGCCTTCTCACGCTTTGCTATACCTATTGAGAGGTCGATTTTCTCATCGCTTGCGAGGTAGTTTTCCTTCAGATAGTCGTAGGTTTCCTTATCGCTCATGCCGTCCTCTATGCATTTCATGGCTATCTTGGTCGGTCTGATGCCTGAGAGTGTGCCCCACGGAAGGCTCTTTCCTGTGCCCTTTTCTATCATGGAATACAGGGCGAGCTTGAGGCGGTTTTTGGTCTCCTTACGGTCTGTGCCGGTCACGGATATTTTTGTACAGATACTTTCTCCGGCTGTTTTAATGTCACTTTCGTCGGCTTGCTGCATCTCATCTGTCATGGAATTATTTCCGCCGTCTCTATTCAGCGTCCACTCCACTGCAATTTCATCGCCCACATAGTCTATCTTAAATACCTGTGAGGCATCCGCAAATTCCTTTACGCCATCATCTGTCATCTCATGGTGTGTGCAGGCCAGGTTTTTTCCCTCCACCTCATCAGGTGAGCAGCTATAGTACATCTGCACATCCTCCTGTGGGAAGAACTCCTTGAGCAGTGAGTGCACATCATATTCAAAATCCGGTTTATTAAATACTACTACTATCATAAGTAAGGGTTATACATCCTCTCGTTTTCTATGGTTGTTGTGTCGTTGTGGCCCGGGTACACCTCTGTATGCTCAGGCAGTGTCATGATTTTTTCCTTCACTGTGCGCACAAGGTCTGACATGCTGCCGCCCTTGAAATCCGTACGTCCGATTGAGCCGCAAAACAGCGAATCTCCTGTAAAGATCACGTCCTCATACGGGAAATAATAGCAGCAGCCGCCCGGTGTATGCCCCGGTGTGTGAAGCACTACTATGTGAAAGCCTGCGATGTCAAGCTCCTGCTTATCCTTCAAAAATACATCTGCATAAAAAGTCTTTGACTGGCCCATCATGTAGCTGACATTAAGCTGCGGGTCATCGAGTGTGGCTTTGTCTGCCTCATGGATATATATCTTGATGCCGTAGCGGTCTGCGAGCGGCTTTGCATCAGTGGCATGATCAAAGTGTCCGTGTGTGAGCAGTATTGCTACAGGCTTTGCGCCTGACTCGTCCACCTTTTTGGCGAGCTGATTAGCACACGCGCCCGGGTCTATTATTATCATTTCCTTTGTCTTTATATTGGTGACAAAGTAGCAGTTGGTCTGCACCGGTCCCACTACGAAGTGGTCTATCTTCATATTTACCATATGAGTGTACTCCTTGTCTGTTATATGTTATGCTTCACGCAAGAACCACCGGGATTTAGCCGGTGGTCCTCTCTACGTCTATTACACTTTCTATCTGTCTGAGCTTCTCCACGAGAACCTTTATCTGGTCCCTGCCTTTGATATTGAAAAATACCTCGATTGTAGCGATGCCCTGCTTGCTGGTCTTGGACTGGATACCACTGATATTGATTTCCTTCTCGGTAAATATCTTTGTGATATCTACGAGCAGTCCCGGCCTGTCATGACAGAATATCTTTAGGTCTGCCTGATACTCGGCACCGTTGTCCATGAGGGCTGTATCCTGCCACTCTGCTTCTATGAGCCTGTCCTTTTCTATCTTGGACAGATTGATAATATTCACGCAGTCTGTCCTGTGGATGGAGATGCCTCGGCCTCTTGTGACAAAGCCCACTATTTCATCTCCCGGAACAGGATTGCAGCACTTCGAAAAGTGCACAGCCACGTCATAGAGTCCGTGTACCACAATACCGCTCTTTGACTTGTGCTCTGGCTGTGTGCCTGCTGCCGTCTGCTGCTTTTCTGCAATGCTGCCAAGCACATCTGCATCTGTCACCGGCACCACATGATCCTTCTTGTACTCGTCGTACATCCTGTTGACTATCTGGCTCTCCTTAAGTCCGCCGTGGCCGACAGTTGCAAGGCATGAGTTCCAGTCGTGAAAGCCGTATTTGCGGCGTATTTTCTCCTGATACTCAGGCTTGTTTATCTCAGCAAAGTTGATACCCTTTGCCTTGGCATAGGCTGCTATCAGATCCTTGCCGTGCTGTATATTCTCCTCCTTGAGCTCACTTCTGAACCACTGGTTGATCTTGTTCTTGGCCTGTGTGCTCTTTACGACCTTGAGCCAGTCACGGCTTGGTCCCTTGGAGTTCTGTGAGGTGATTATCTCTATCTGGTCACCGTTTTTGATGACATAGTCTATCGGCACCAGCTTGCCGTTTACCTTGGCACCGACCATCTTGTTGCCGACCGCAGAGTGTATGCTGTAGGCAAAGTCTATAGGTGTGGAGCCCTTTGGCAGGTTCTTTACATCGCCGGACGGTGTGAATGCAAATACATTGTCGGAGAATAAATTTAAATCACTCTTTAATAAAGTCATAAACTCCTTATTATCCGACATGTCCTGCTGCCACTCGAGTATCTGGCGCAGCCAGCTGAGCTTCTCCTCCTCGGTGACAGTGGTGGTAGTGGCATTGCCGTTGTTTGTTTCCTTGTACTTCCAATGTGCCGCGATACCGTACTCAGCTGTACGATGCATCTCATAGGTACGTATCTGTATCTCAAACGGCTGTCCGCTCGGACCTATGAGTGTCGTGTGAAGCGACTGGTACATGTTCTGCTTCGGCATGGCGATATAGTCCTTGAAACGGCCCGGTATAGGCTTATACTTCTCATGTATGATACCAAGCACTGCGTAGCAGTCCGGTATGGTATCCACCAGAATCCTGATGGCAAAGAGGTCATATATCTGGTCTATCGTCTTGTCCTGATTGACCATCTTCTTATATATACTGAAGAAATGCTTTGCCCTGCCGTATATCTCAGCCTTGATGCCGGCATCTGTAACATACTTCTTGACATCGTTTACCAGGCCCTGGATGTAGGTGTCGCGCTCTGTCTTTCTGAGGGCTACCTTCTCTACCAGATCGTAGTAGGCATCCGGATAGAGGTACTTCATACAAAGGTCCTCGAGCTCTATCTTTATCTTGCTGATACCAAGTCGCTGTGCGATAGGGCAATAGATATCCTGTGTCTCTCTGGCGATACGCTGCTGTGCCTCCTTGGACTGGTACTTGAGTGTACGCATATTGTGCAGTCTGTCTGCCAGCTTTATGAGGATGACCCTGATATCCTTCGCCATGGCGAGAAACATCTTGCGCAGATTCTCAGCCTGCATCTCAAGCCTGTCCGCATTCTTGTCCTTCGGATCCTTGGTGCTGTCTGTCAGGTGCAGGTGCTTCAACTTCGTGACACCATCCACCAGATGTGCGACATCGTCTCCAAACTCTGCACGCATCTCATCCATTGTCATGATGGTATCCTCCAGCACATCATGGAGCAGTCCTGCTGCAATGGTTTCCTTATCCAGCTCGAGCTCGGCGAGTATTATGGCAACACAAAGCGGATGTATGATATAAGGCTCTCCTGACTTACGCGCCTGACCCTTATGAGCATCATAAGCTACCCTGTAGGCTTTGTCCACAAGGCTCGTATCATCCGACGGATGGTACTTTTTGATTTCCTTTTTCAGCTCATCGTAAAGCTCCTCTGGGCTCGTAAAATCCTTTGTTCCCCTTATACCGCTGGTATCTGAGCGAAATTTGTCCGCTATTTTTTCTAATTCTTCTGTTGAGTAATCTGCCAATAGTCTCACCTCGATTGTAGTGTATCTTTAGTAGCCATTATATTTTATTTCTTTAAAAATTGCAATCTTATGTTGTTAGCCGATAACCATCTTTACTCCGCCATACATGCCGGCTGAGTTGCCGAGTGTGGCAAGCTTGATCTCTGTCTCACGGCTTGCATGGAAAGCATACTCTTTATAGTACTTTGCTGCTGTATCGATGATGATGCTGCCTGCCTTTGAGAGGCCTCCGCCGACAACAAATACCTCAGGGTCCATAACGCATGCTACTGCTGCCATTGCCTTGCCGAGAAGCTTCATAGACTGCTCTACTGCCGCAATGCCCGCTGCATCTCCTGCCTTTGCCGCATCGCATACATCCTTGGCTGTGAAGCCTGCATTTAAATCAAGCTTTGTTGCCACATCCCTGTTTGCTGCAATGTATCTCTCTGCCACTCTTACAAGTCCGTTTGCTGATGCATACTGCTCTAAGCAGCCCTTCTTGCCGCAGCCACAGCACTCTGACTCATCATCTACCATAGGCATATGTCCTATCTCTCCGCCTGCTCCGTTTACTCCGGCTACGATTCTGCCCTCGCGGATGATTCCTCCGCCTACGCCTGTGCCGAGTGTGATCATGACTACATCCTGATGACCCTTTCCGCCACCCTGCCACATCTCACCGAGCGCAGCTACGTTGGCATCGTTTCCGGCCTTTACCTTGATGCCGCCGCACAGCACTGAGAGTGACTGTGCCACGTTGAACACGCCCCAGCCGAGGTTGACACACTTCAATACTGTTCCGTCATCCTTTACAGGTCCCGGCACTCCCATGCCTATGCCCTCGATGTCCCCCATCTCTATGCCATGCTTCTCGTTATTCTCCTTGATGGATGCTGCGATATCAGGCAGGATGAGCTCGCCGGAATTCTCTGTGCGTGTAGGAATCTCCCATGTATCGACAAGCTTTCCTGTGGTCTCGAAAAAGCCTATCTTTACAGTTGTTCCACCTATATCTACTCCGTATGCATATTTCTTCATTTTTTCGTCCTCCAAATCGTTAAACTATGTTTATATTTTATTGCCTAATTGCATATTTTTCAATGTTTTTCATTGTTTTTTATGTTTTTTATATTTTTTCTATATATAGAGGCATGTATATCATCATCCATATGCCCGCTATTTGTAAATCCAAGCTTTTTGGCAAGGCGCACCGATGCCTCATTTCTCTCATCTATCCGGCAGTAAAGCTCTTCAAAGTCTGTGTTTTCGCGCGCGTAGTCTATGATGAAGCGGCACACCTCCGTGGCATAGCCTTGGTTCCATAATTCCGGTGTTATCATATAGCCCAGTTCATCATGCTCAAGCCCTGCCCTGCCTATCAGCTTCCCTGTTTCCTTGGAAAATACAAGCCACATGCCGTACTCGTAAAAGCCATACATATTCTCTATATATGCTTTCTGGTATTCAAGCTCTGTCTCGTAGTCGTAAAGCGGCTCCACAAAGTCTGTCATGCCGGGCTTGTCATAGAGCTCATAGAGCGCAGGAAGATCTGACAGGGACAGCTCACGTATCAGGCACCTGTCTGTCTCGCCGATATCCCACGGGATGTGATTATATCGCCTGCGCACCCGCTCCAGATAATCAATATCAAGCTCTGCAAGGCTTTCCACTGCATAGCGCGTGCCGCACTGCGGTTCTCCTACTGATGCTATGCCGAGTGAGTCAGCTATCTGCTTCTGCTGCCTGCTTGATACTATCCAGATGCAGTCTGTGGGAGCTTTCGGTATTCTTAGATTTCCCGTATTAGCTTTTGCGGTGTTATCTGCAGATTCTTGTATCGTTGTTTTTTGGAAGTCATTAATTGATTCATCTGCCAGTAGCGCAACATACAGTTTTTCCCGCAGCTCATCAGGTAGTTTTTCTTGTAATTTTTCCTGTAATTCATATTGCTGCTCGTCATACAGTTTTTCCTGAAATTCATCATGCAACTCGTCTGACGCAGATGACATATCGTCTGCACGCTTCCACTGCAGCTTAAATATCTCGTCATGATAGTAAAAAGAGGCAAGTTTTTCGCTTGCCTCATCGATAATTATTATCATTAAACTGTCTCCGGCTCCGGATAGTCCACTCCGAAGGTCTCAACTGTAACTGTCTTCATGACCTGGGCCTCAAGTGGTTTGTCCATGTAGTCTGTGCGCACCTCCGCGATCTTGTTTACCACATCCATGCCCTCGATTACCTTGCCGAATGCCGCATACTCGCCGTCGAGATGTGGTGCATCCTGATGCATGATGAAGAACTGGCTGCCTGCTGAATCAGGTATCATGGTACGTGCCATTGAAAGTACACCGGCTGTGTGCTTTAAATCATTTTTGAAGCCGTTGTGTGTGAACTCACCCTTGATTTCATAGCCTGGGCCGCCTGTACCGTTTCCGTCAGGATCTCCGCCCTGGAGCATGAAGCCCTTGATTACACGGTGGAAGCATACTCCGTCATAGAAGTTATGATTGATTAAGCTGATAAAGTTGTTTACTGTGTTTGGTGCGATTTCCGGATAAAGCTCCGCCTTGATTACATCGCCATTTTCCATTGTGATTGTTACGATTGGATTCTGTGCCATTATTTTTCTCTCTTTCTTTTATAATATTATGAGGCTTGGAGAATATCCACTCCTCGCAATAATTAAATATTGAATTAATTTCTACCCGATTGATTTTACCTGATTTTACTTACTCAGTGCCTCGACCACCTTAGGAAACTCCATGAAGTGCGATGCCTTCACCAGTATGGTGTCGCCCTCCTTCACATATGAAAGAAGCTCCTGTGTCATGGTCTCCCTATCCTCGAAATAGTGGATGTCTACATCGGATGATTTCTCCGCTGCCCCGGCTGCATATTCCTTTGCAAGCTCTCCTGCGGCAAAAAGAGTGTGGATATGATTCTCTCCAACTGCTTCGCCTACCTCATGGTGCAACTTTTTCTCATCGCTTCCCAGCTCGCCCATGTCGCCAAGCACTGCTATTGTCCTGCCCTTTGCATGTGAAAGCACCTCGATAGAGGATTTCATGGATACAGGGTTTGCATTATAGCAGTCATCTATCACTGTCATGCCGTGTGTTTTGATAAAATTGGTACGACCTGCGATTGTCTCTGCTTTCTCGATTCCTGCCTTTATCTCTGCTATTGTGAGGCCAAGCTGCAATCCGACAGCCGCTGCCGCCATGGCATTGTATACATTGTGCTCACCCGGGATATGGATTTGTGCATCAAACTCACCCTCCGGAGTGACAAAATGAGCCTTCATACCGTCAAAGCCCAGGTTTTCAATATTTGTGGTATATACTGATTTATGAACGCCTGAAGCTGATTCCTTGCCATAGTATATGGCAGGCTTTCCATTTACCGTCTGCACTGTGGCCAGCTTGTCGTCATCTGCATTCAGCACTGCGACCGCATCCGGCATCATATGCTCAAAGCACTCTGTCTTTGCTTTAAGCACACCATCTCTGTCGCCCAAAAACTCCAGATGGCAGTAGCCGATATTGGTGATGACCATGACATCCGGGCAAGACATGGTAGAAAGTCTGTGCATCTCGCCAAAATCAGATATGCCCATCTCAAGCACTGCTACCTGATGGCTTTCCCTGATTCCGAAAATGGTGAGTGGCAGGCCTATCTCATTGTTGAAATTGCCTGCGGTCTTGTGGACGCTGTATTTCTGCTCAAGAACTGATGATATCATCTCCTTGGTGCTGGTCTTACCGACACTTCCGGTGATGCCCACCACCTTGATATCAAGGCTTTTTCTGTAAAATGCCGCGAGCTTTTTCATGGCATCGGTGGTTGATTCAACAAGCACATATGGGCCTGCCGGATCCGTCAGCTCATGCTCAGAGAGCACAATTGCCGCCCCCTGCTCAAACACAGCCGGAATGAATTTGTGTCCGTCCACCCTTTCTCCCTTTATCGGGATAAAAAGATAGCCCTCCCTCACCTGTCTGCTGTCTATGACGGCGCCGGTGATTGTCGTATCAAGCAGTGTCTCATCGCCTATGTATCTGCCCTCACAGGCTTTAGCGATATTTGCAAATGTAAGATTCTTCATGTACTTATCTGACATGCTACACCTCATATTTTTTCAAAGATATGTCAATCAGATGCTCACAGAGCTGATTAAAACTCATACCGATAACCGCGGCCTCCTGTGGCAGAAGACTGGTCGGAGTCATGCCCGGCAGTGTGTTTGCCTCGAGGCAGAACATCTCATTTTTGTCATTGAGCAAAAAGTCTGAGCGCGAATATGTGTCAAGCCCGATAACACGCGCAACCTCCTCGGCATAGTGCTGCATATCCTTTGTCACCTGCTCAGGAAGCTCGGCCGGACATGTCTCTACTGTACTGCCCGCCTTGTATTTATTCTTATAATCGTAGAAGCCTTCCTTCGGTGCAATCTCTATAATAGGAAGAGCCTTTCCCTCGATAACGCCGACAGAGAACTCCCTGCCCTGTACAAATTCCTCGATAACCAGCTCATTTTCCCACTTGAAGGCATCGTCAAGTGCCGCCTTGAACTCTGCCGCATCCTTAACGATGGTGACACCGATGCTTGAACCACCGCAGCATGGCTTTACCACGCATGGAAGTGTCAGGTCAAGCTTTGTGATATCGTCCTGTCTGGTCGCTCTTGTCATGGAAATACCCTTTGGAGTAGGGATACCGTTTGCAAGGAAGAACTGCTTTGATGTCTCCTTGTTCATGGCGATGGCTGAGCTTAAATAATCGCTGCCTGTATATTTGACACCGAAGAGGTCAAATGCTGCCTGTATCTTTCCGTTCTCTCCGTTTTCTCCGTGGAGTGCCATGAAAACAATGTCTGCCATCTGACACATCTTGATGACATTTGGTCCGAAGAAGCAAGGTGACTGGTCCTTTCTGGAAGCCTTTACCTTTGCGAGGTCAGGTGCCTCTGTCGGAATATCGCTGACCTGCACGCTTATCTCGTCCGCGCGGTCAAATATACCTGTCAGGTCCTCCTCCCTGTCACTATATCCCATAAATACATCCAATAATATAACTTTGTGGCCGTTCTCTTTGAGCGCCTTAGCTACCATGCTTCCTGTCTTGAAGGAAACATCTCTCTCTGTGCTGAGCCCTCCGGCAAGTACTACGATGTTCATTTTTGTCCTCTTTTCACATTAACTATATTTCTGATAACACTCCTAAATCCAATTAAACATACGGACCCCGGTAAGTTATCAATTTTTTAAAATTATAACACCATTCATATAAAAAAGAAAGACCGGTTGCCCGGTCAAAAAAGAAATTCTCATTTTATTTTAAACTGTGTTGGCTTCCAGCAGCTGTATCATTCTCATAAATACCATCCGCCCGTGCAAATCATCCTGTGAAAGTGATTCTCCGTACTTCAATACTAATAATCGGCACTGATAAAAATTCAGCTCAGGATTGCCAAAAAGCAAAATCCGCAAGGCTGCATTTTCCAGGTAATTGTGTATATTTCCCACCTCAATAAATATATCTACAATATCATCGAGGTTAATAAGTCCTTTCTGTTCATAATAAATTCTTCCCAAATATTTCATCCCTCCATCGACTTTATTTTTCGTAGAACTTCTTTTTTTGTCTTTCTTTTGAAATTTTGTCGTCTTTGCGAAATTTCCCTCTTTGTTTTTGTTGGTGGATTCATTTTTCCATATAATATATCAATATTCTAGGCGCGTTACGCGCTGGTATTTTGAAGATTTCTATTAGAAGCTTCAATATTGATTGGTGATTAGCAGTTTTCGACAAAATACGACATGGTGTTGGGTTTAATTTGGCTGTTTTTTGTTTAATATCGCTCTTTTTAGTTCAGGATTTTTGTAATGATAAATTTGTACTATATTTTGAGGTTTTTGTTCTAAATATTTCATTTTTTTAAAATTTATATAAATGGTTAATATAAAAAACCGGCAGCCAACAGCTGCCGGTTTTCGATGAAAGAAAGGTTAAATTATGATGAAAAACAAGAGTCTAACATTCCGGTTCGATAAGTCCGTATGTATGTCCTTTTCTCTTGTAGACTACATTTACTTCGTCATTCTCTGCATTTCTGAATACGAAGAAATCGTGGCCTGAGAGCTCCATCTGGATGCATGCATCCTCAGGATACATAGGTTTCATACCAAATCTCTTTGTACGGACAATCTTGATTTCCTCATCCTCTGCATCGTCTGCCTCCACGAAATCATCCTGGAATATCGCCGGTGCATACTTCTTTGCGGAAATCTTGGTTCTGTATTTGCGAAGCTGTCTCTCGATTACTTCCTCTACGAGGTCAATTGATACGTACATATCATTGCTGACCTGCTCTGAACGGATAACATGTCCCTTTGCCGGGATAGTAACCTCGATTTTCTGTCTATCCTTTTCTACGCTGAGTGTAACGTATACGTCTGTGTCCGGTTTAAAAAACTTCTCCAGCTTTGACAGCTTCTCCTCTACTGCCTGCTTAAGCCCCTCTGTTAATTCGATGTTTTTTCCTGAAATTGTTATTCTCATGATGTCCAACCCCTTTATCGTTTATTTGATACGTTGTCTGTATCATGTAAATATTATACCATAAATTTCGTTTTCATCAATCATTTTTATGCAATTTATATAAATAATCAAGGGTTTATTTACGGTTTTTCGCGAAATCGCTTGATTTCGCTATGATTAGGGATTTCATCAGAATAAAAAACATCAAGTCGAGTGATTTTTTATACACTATCGCAACATTTCTCAACTACAACAGCACATCTAAGCTATCACAACGTTTCTAAGCTACCACAGCGCATCTAACCTATCCCAGTGCCTCAAGCTGAGAGGAAAGCTCCTCCCACGCCTCCATATCTATAAGGATTTCTTCCTCGAGAGCGTCTATCTCGTTTTGGATTTCCGTGAGCTTTGAGTAGCTTGACTGATACTCCGGCTTCATGAGCTCAGCCTTGAGCTCATCGAGCTTTGCTTCCTTGACCGCCAAGTCCTCCTCGGCCTTTTTGACCTTTTTTTGTATCTTTGAGCGCTCCTTGCCCGGGTTGTAGTATGCTTTGCCGGTTGATGAGACAGCCATGCCGCCTGCCTGGGCTGCGCTATTTGCATTGGTGCTTTCGCCCACATTACCTGCTGCACCGGTTTGTGACGTGCTCCGTTTTACATCACTGCCTGTCTGACTGCTGCCGTTCTGGCTTATCGCGCCGCCAAATATTGCATTGCCTCTGTATACATTTTTGCTTTCCTCAGCCTCACGATCGAGCTTTTCCTGATACTGCTCATAGCCAAACTGATAGAGATTGGTCGTGCCATCCTCGAACACAAGCAGCTGTGTGGCTACCTTTTTCACAAAATATCTGTCGTGTGATACAAAAATCAGTGTGCCCTTGTAGTCCTTAAGCATGCTCTCTAGCGTTTCCTTGCCTACGATATCCATATGGTTAGTTGGCTCATCGAGCACGAGCACGTTCGGTCTGGTCTTTAAAATCTTACAAAGCGCCAGTCTGACCTTTTCTCCTCCTGAGAGCATATTTACGTTCTTGAACACGTCCTCCCCTGAAAAAAGGAAAGCTCCGAGTGCATTTCTGGCCTCGGTTTCTGTAAGATTCGGATATTCATCCCAGAAATCATCTAGCACAGTCTTGTTGCTTGTATACATGGCCATCTGCTGGTCGAAATACCCTATCTGCACGTTGGTTCCAAAGCGGTACTCGCCTGAAAGTGCAGGGATCTTACCCACGATGGTCTTTAAAAATGTCGATTTTCCAAGTCCGTTTCCGCCAAGTATGCCAAGCTTTTCGCCTCTTTTCAAATCAAGCGACACTACGGAAAGCGGATGGTCATAGCCGATTGCAAGCTCTGATGTATAAAGCACATCGTTTCCGGTCTCCTTTTCGGGCTGGAAATTGGCATGGAAGGTCTTGTTGTCGTACTTGTCCGGTGCCTCGATAATCACCATGCGGTCGATAGCCTTCTGCTTTGACTGCGCCATGGATGTCTTGGTCGGCTTGCCCTTGAAGCGCGTAACCATACGCTGCAAACGCTCTATCTCCTTCTGCTGGGCGATGTGATCCTTCATCTGCTTGTCGTAGTTTTCCTTTTTGCGGGCGATAAAATTGGTATAATTGCCCGGATAGCGCCTTGCTGTGCCGTACTCTATCTCGTAGACCACATCGACCACATTGTCGAGAAACATACGGTCATGGGATACGACAACCACTGCCTTCGGGTACGACTTCAGATAGCCCTCAAGCCACTCAATCGTCGTGACATCGAGGTGGTTGGTCGGCTCGTCCAAAAGCAGTATGTCAGGCTTTGACAAAAGCAGCTTTATGAATGCTATCTTGGTCTGCTGACCTCCGGAAAAGTCACGGATTGGCTTTTTACGCTCATCATCTGAGAAGCCGAACTTGCGGATCATGACCTCATATTCCTTCTCATAATAGTAGCCGCCATCATCCTTGAAGGCTTCCTCCATCGCGGTATATCTGGCTACCTTTTCATCGGAATAATCATGCTCGAGCTCTGCAGCCGCGCGCGCAAGCTCTGCCTTTCGCTCGTCCATTTTCACGAAGCATTTGCGCACCTCCTGCTCGAGTGTCACATCAGGATCATCAAACGCAATCTGCTTCAGATACCCTATCTCCGGGTTTCCTGCCTTTGCAATAAAGGCGCTCTCATCGCTGTCGAGCTTTTCCATCTCAACCTCGCCTGAAATGAGCTTTAAAAGTGTTGTCTTGCCACAGCCGTTTCTGCCGACTATCGCTATCTTTTCTGTGTTTCTGATTTCAAAATCTATACTATGCAAAATGACGTCGTCGCCAAATGCGACAGCGCCATTACTTATCTGGTAGAGCATATACTATCCTTTCATGCTTATGCCTGCTGCTTAATTGTTAGCCATAATGTAGTTGACAAACTGTGTTGCAGTACGTCCCGAAATGCCACCGTGGCTGAGTTCCCACTTGTTTGCCTCCCTGCACAGCTCCTCGTCTGAAAGTGTGCAGCCGCTCTTTCTCGCAAGCTCTGTTACGATGTTGAAGAACTCCTTCTGCGATGGCTTTGAGTAGCTGATTGTCACACCAAAACGGTTTACAAGTGACAACTTCTCCTCAACTGTATCTGAGTGATGCTTGTCATTGCTGTTGTCCTGGTCATTGCGATCATTCCATGTCTCCTTGATCAGGTGACGGCGGTTAGAGGTTGCATAAATCAGTATGTTGTCAGGCTTTGTCTCCACGCCGCCCTCGATAACTGCCTTTAGGAACTTGTACTCAATCTCATGCTCCTCGAATGAGAGGTCATCCATATATATGATAAATCTGTAGTTTCTGTTTTTGATTGCTGCGATAATTTTTGACAGATATTTAAACTGATGCTTGTATATCTCAATCATGCGCAGTCCGTCATCATAATACTGATTGACAATAGCCTTGATGCTTGTTGATTTTCCGGTTCCGCTGTCTCCGAAAAGCAGCACATTGTTGGCCTTTTTGCCCTGTACAAACGCTTCTGTATTGTCTGTGAGCTTTTTCTTCTGGATTTCATAGCCGATCAGGTCATCAAGCATGACCGCATCCATATTGTTGATTGGCATGAAGGAGAAGCCACCGTCCAGATGCTCCTCAATCCTGAATGCCTTGTTTAGACCAAACATGCCGACTCCGTATGCCTTGTAAAAGCCTGTTACCACATCAAAGAACTCCTGCTCATCCTTAGCTGCCTCAAGCTTCTTGCTCAGCGCCCTTACCTTCTCGCTGACATTGTGATTGTACATAAGGTCCTTTTTCACAATGGCCTTATAATTGCTGATCTGTGTGAAGCAGTCGATTCCGAGTGCTGACTCGATTGGCTTGAAATCATAATCGAAAAGCTTCTTAAAAATCCTGAAATCGTTTGCCACAAGCCCATTTACGCTGCCATCGCTGGCTCCGACCTTCTCACAGGTGATGGAAAACGGATTCTCACTCATCATAAGGAAGAAAGTGAGATAGTTATGCCACAGATTGTCATCAAAACCATAGTCTGTCGCTACCTTTAAGATTCTCTTGACCTGTGTATTGATGTCGCGCACAAGCTCTGTCTTGTTGTACTCGCCCACCTCAAACTGCTCAAAGAGCTGGCCCAATTTATAAAGTATCTCGTCCTGAGGTAAATCTCCGTACATAAGTAATTTTGATATTTCCTGATACATGGCTGTTCCTCCTGGTTTTGCCTTGTTTTCACTGCTAACAAATTATTATAAACACTGCGCCACGATTTTGCAAGAGCTTGTGTGCCCGGTATGGCGCAGGAGACGTAAAAAGGCGGAGCTAAAACTCCACCTTTATTGTTGTGCCACGCCCCACCTCGCTGTCGAGCGTAAGCCCTGCATCATGCAGCTCCACTATATGCTTTACTATCGCAAGCCCAAGGCCTGTGCCGCCGGTCTCCTTCGAGCGGCTCTTGTCCACTCTGTAGAAGCGCTCAAAGACGCGCTCCTGCTGATCCTTTGGGATGCCTATGCCGTTGTCCTCGACCGTGAGAACTGTCTTTACACCTAGCTTGTGTACCGTCACATTTACGGTGCCACCCTCATTGTTGTAGCGGATAGCATTCTGGCAGAGATTCTCAACGAGCTCCGTGAGAAGCTGCCTGTTGCCTCGTACCATACAGTCAGTGCCATCAAAATTGAGTGCTACTTTTCTCTGCTCGGCATTCACCTGTAGATTTTCCATGCAGTCCTTGACCAGACCGTACAGATCAAGCTGTTCAAAACCCTGCTGCGCCTCGCTGGAATCAAGCTCCGAGAGCTTTATGATATCATTGATTAAGGAAAGCAGGCGCTGTGCATTTCTTCTGATTTCAGTTGCAAAATGAATCTGCTGCTCCTTTTCGACCATGCCGTTTTCTATGAGCTCTGCGTAGCCGGAGATTGCTGTGAGCGGAGTCTTTAGCTCGTGTGACACATTGGCTGTGAAGTCCTGTCTGCTTTTTGCCGCGGCAAGCACGCCCTCATGCTGTATCCTTATCGCATTCATGAACGGCACGAGCTCCTTGTACTCTGTCTTTTTCTCGATGACAGAAGCCTGCTCCAGGTTGCCTGCGAGTGTCTCGATTGGCTTCATGAGCTTTCTGGTCAGGCTCTTGGCGAGAACCACACATATTCCTACTATGATAACCGTCACTATAAGCATGGCAGGTATACTGCTTGCAAACATGTTCCAGATACTTCTTGCTGCAATAGAAACACGCAGTACCGTTCCATCATTGAGCTTTATGGCATGATAGAAGGTATTGCTGTTCATGGTGGCTGATGTTCTCACGCTGTCTCCCGTACCTTTATCAAATGCTGATTCAACTTCCGGTCTATCGCCATGATTTTCAAGTTTTTTCACATCATTTTGATTGTCATACAGCACTGTGCCGTCCTTGTCAACCCAGGTGACACGAATACCCTCCACGTCAATCTGCGGGATTTCATTTATATCCTGTTTTAGTATTCCGGTGCTTTCTATTGTCTCTGCCATGACCTGCAGGTCTTCCTTTACCTGCTTCTGAAAGAGGTAATAGTTGATTACTGTCATGGAAACCATAGTGGCAATTGCTACAAAAAGTGCTGTTGCTACCAAATAGTAATTAATCTTCTTTTTCATGCTGTACGCTCCGCTTATGTATATTAGAAATCATTATAACAGCTATTATTCTATAACATAGCCCACATTTCTGACTGTCTTTATCCTGCTGCCATAGTCACCCAGCTTGTGGCGGAGTGTCTTTATGTGCATGTCCACTGTACGTGTCTCGCCCTCAAAGTCAGTATCCCAGACGCTTCTCATGATGACCTCCCTGGTCATGACTATGCCCTGACTGCCCATCAGAAGCCTTAAAAGCTCGTACTCCTTGTATGTAAGGTCAACCGGCTCATTGTTCACTGTAACCACATGGCGCTCATGGTCAATCACCAGATCATCCAGCTTTAAAAGCTTCGGCTCCTCCTTCGCTGTTCTCCTGAGCAGTGCCTTTACTCTTGTGATAAGCTCCATGATTGAGAAAGGCTTTTTGATGTAATCATCTGCGCCTCCGTCAAGCCCTTTTATCATATCCATCTCTGTGGTCTTGGCTGTGACCATTATAATAGGAATATCCTGTGTGGCCGGACGTTTTCTGAGCTTTCTCACGATATCGTAGCCACTCTCATCCGGAAGCATCACATCAAGCAGTATAAGGTCCGGTACAAGTTCATCCAGTTTCTTGTAAAATTCCTTTGCGTTTTCAAATGCACTGACGATGTAATTACTGTTTTTTAAAGCAATAGTCTCTATCTCACGTATGCTCTCATCGTCCTCTACAATATAAATAAGTGCCATAGCTTTCTCCATTTCAAAAAATCTTATGTAAAATTTTTACCTGCTTTTTACTTTCGATTATACATTACTAATGTAAAACAGACGATGGTTTTATGTAAAATTTATGTAAAATCCATCGTCTGTATCAATTTTATCTGTATATAACTATGATTTAATTTTTCAGCATAAAGATTAAATCATGATTTGCGAACCTTATCATCAAGCGCAAACTCAACCCACTCAGCAATATTTGTCGCATGGTCTCCAATACGCTCGAAGTATTTTGCAACCATGAGAAGATCCTCTGCCTGCTCACCATCCTCCGGATGTTCCCTGATGAAATCAATAAGCTCAGCCTTTACCTTATCAAAAAGATCATCAACCACATCATCCTGCTTCATCACTATGCGAGCCTTGTCATTGTTCTTCTCAACATACGCCTCGATTGCCCTGATAAGCATAAGCATTGTCTCTGAAGCCATGCTCTTGACATGCTCTATATTGACCCTGTATGGCTTGTCACTGCTCATCAAAATGGTCATCTCGCTGATATCGGCTGCGTGGTCTCCTATACGCTCCATATCAGTAACCATCTTCATCGCTGCAGAAATTGTTCTAAGGTCTCTTGCTACAGGCTGCTGCTGCATGAGCAGATCAAAGCACAGGCTCTCTATCTTTTTCTGCTCTCTGTCTATCTCTGAATCGCCCTCCATGATGGCTTTGGCGCTATCGGCATCCTGATGTATAAATGCCTCGATTGCTTTCTGGATTGACTCCTCAATCATGCTTCCCATGTGCATCATTTCTTCATTCAGCTTCTTAAGCTGCTCGTCGAATTTCGATCTCATTAACCAAACCTCCCTGTGATGTAATCCTCTGTTCTCTTGTCCTGTGGATATGAGAAAATTGTCTTTGTGTCACCAAACTCAACCATATCTCCCACAAGGAAGAAGGCTGTATCGTCTGACACACGCACTGCCTGCTGCATGTTATGTGTTACAACTACAACTGTGTACTTTTTCTTTAAATCCTCCATGAGCTCCTCTATCTTTGAAGTAGAGATAGGGTCAAGCGCTGATGTTGGCTCATCCATCAAAAGCACCTCCGGCTGTACAGCAAGCGCTCTCGCAATACACAGTCTCTGCTGCTGTCCACCCGAAAGTCCCATAGCAGATTTCTTTAATCTATCTTTAACTTCATTGAATATCGCAGCACCCTGAAGACTTTCCTCAACTATCTGGTCGAGTATCTTTTTATCCTTGATGCCATGCACTCTCGGGCCATATGCGATATTGTCATATATGCTCATCGGGAACGGATTTGGCTGCTGGAAAACCATGCCGACCTTTTTGCGAAGTACGGTTGTATCGACTGATGGTACATATATATTCTCACCATCTATCTCTATGCTTCCTTCGATTCTGACGTTGTCAACCAGATCATTCATTCTGTTGATACACTTTAAAAATGTAGACTTACCACATCCTGACGGTCCGATCAGCGCTGTCACGCTGTTTTCTTTTATGTCCATATTGACACCATGCAGTGCATGATTCCGGCCATAATACAGATTCAGGTCGCGAACCTGAATTTTGATTTTTTTCTCCATTTGTATCTCCTGCAACATGTAATAAATTTCTTGTCTTCGAGAATACATTATATGGATGCTTTGTAAAATGCTCTATCAGATGTATGTAAAATCTATGTCAAATTTTTACACACATAAATTATTCGCACTGTTTGTATTTATTATTTGTATACATTATTTATATGCTTTATAGTCGGCTTTATTAAAGTACTGTCTGGTTAAAGTATTGTATCTTTAATAATTAGTAGCTTTTCCATTATCCTGTCTGCATCAATATTTGAGTAATTGATAATAAACTGATGCCTGTCCTCCTTTGGCTTACTCAGGTTGAAGTGGGTAATCGCCTGAAGCTTTATACCTTTTTTCAAAAGTCTTTCTTCAACTGTTTTGTCCGGAAGGTTTGTGTCAAACTGTATGATAAAATGCAGTCCGGAGTCATTTTCTATCACCCTGCATTCCTTTTCAGTGAAGCAGCCTTTTATGGACGAAAGCACGCTCTGGCGCTTTCTGCCGTAGTGCAGTCTCATCCTGTTTATGTGCTTTTCAAAATAGCCCTCGCTGATAAATCGTGCCAGCGTATACTGCTCGAAGGTGGATACCGTACATGAGTAAAATGAAAGCCTCCTGTAAAACTCATTTGCCAAATGCTCCGGCAGCACCATGTAGCTGATTCGGATGGTGGATGTGAGAGACTTTGAAAATGTATTTATATAGATGACCTTTTCACACGCATCAATCGAGAGGATAGGCGGTATCGGGTGTCCGTTCATGCGAAACTCACTGTCGTAATCATCCTCTATGATGTATCTGTCGCTGCTCTCGTTGGCCCATGCCAAAAGCTCATAGCGGCGGTTCACAGGCATCGTGATTCCTGTCGGGAAATGGTGTGTCGGGCTGATATGTGCTATCTGCGCGTTCGCTTTCTTTATAAGCTCCACGCTGATGCCCTGCTCATCCATCTGCACCGGCAGACATTTTGCATTGTTGCACTCGTATATCTGGCTGATTTTCTTATAGCCCGGATCCTCCACGCAGTATACCTTGTCCGTACCCAAAAGCTTCACAAGCAGTCCGTACAGATACTCTGTTCCCGCTCCGACTATTATCTGGTCCGGGTCCACATTCATACCACGAAACGATGACAGATGGCTTGCTATCGCTTCCCGAAGCTCTCTCACTCCGCCACACGGCGACACCGACAAAAGCTCCTGCTCCCTAAGGGAAATCGTCTCTCGCATGAGCTTTGCCCATATGGAAAACGGAAAGTTACCCGAGTCTGTCCTGTTTGATGAGAAGTCAAATATACTTTCATCCTGCTCAGGAGGCAGCTTTATGCTAAGCTCCTTCTGCACCGGTGCCTTGATTACCCTGATATCTGACACATCGGCTATGAAATAGCCCCTCTTTGGTCTTGCAAACATATAGCCCTCGCCTATCAACTGGTCATATGCATTTTCAACCGTAATGGTACTAACTCCCAGATTCTTGGCGAGGGTACGTTTTGATGGCATTTTCTCCCCGGAGCTTAATTTTCCCTGTGATATATCGTTTTTGATGCACTCATAAAGGCATTTGTAGAGTGGTCCGTCTGTTTTTGTGAGGTCGTAGGTCAGCATTTGATTCACCGCTTTCTGGCATTTTTATTTTCCTTATTTTGAATATTTTAATATTACCAGATGTGGCGTAATATTGCAACCATGATATGCGGCTGGTGTGAGCAAATGCATCGTGGCGGCGCAGGCGGCGATTACACTCTCGTGTTCGCTACGCTTTGCAGCCAAGATACTGTAAGAATTATGCCTTATAGGTTTTCTATGGCAGACGAAACCGTCGCTACTCGCCGCCTGCGCCACCTAAACATATTTGCTCACGCCTGACTACTTTCGTCATATAAATGATTAAAGGGACAAAATACCTTTTGACCCTCATATCATATAAATTGATAAAAAAATACAAACGCAAAAAACAAAAGGAGATTTAACAAATGGAAAACAATAAGAATACTCAATACGAACTCAACAAAGGTCTTGCGCAGATGCTCAAGGGCGGTGTCATCATGGATGTCACTACTCCGGAGCAGGCCAGGATTGCCGAGGCAGCTGGTGCATGTGCTGTCATGGCGCTTGAGAGAATCCCTGCTGATATCAGAGCCGCAGGCGGTGTTTCAAGAATGAGCGATCCTAAGATGATTAAGGGCATTCAGGAGGCTGTCAGCATCCCCGTCATGGCGAAGTGCCGTATCGGTCACTTCGTGGAGGCTCAGATACTTGAGGCTATCGAGATTGACTACATTGATGAGTCTGAAGTGCTTTCACCTGCTGATGATGTATACCATATCAATAAGAGAGATTTCAAGGTGCCTTTCGTATGTGGTGCAAGAGATCTCGGTGAGGCTCTCCGCCGTATCAACGAGGGAGCTTCCATGATCCGTACAAAGGGTGAGCCCGGTACAGGTGATATAGTGCAGGCTGTCAGACATATGAGAAAGATGAATTCTGAGATTGCAAAGCTTACTTCCATGCGTGAAGATGAGCTTTTCGAGGCAGCTAAAAATCTTCAGGTACCTTTCGAGCTGGTTAAGTTTGTTCACGATAACGGCAAGCTTCCTGTTGTAAACTTTGCGGCAGGCGGTGTGGCTACTCCGGCTGATGCGGCTCTTATGATGCAGCTCGGTGCTGAGGGTGTGTTCGTCGGTTCAGGTATCTTCAAGTCAGGTGATCCTGCCAAGAGAGCTGCCGCTATCGTAAAGGCTGTGACAAACTTTACTGATGCAAAGCTCATCGCAGAGCTTTCTGAGGATCTCGGTGAGGCTATGGTCGGAATCAACGAGAGCGAGATTAAAATCATCATGGAGGAAAGAGGCAAATAAAATGAAATCAGGACTTAAGATTGGTGTTTTAGCCGTTCAGGGAGCGTTTATTGAGCACAAGCGCATGCTTGAATCTTTAGGCTGTGAGTGTGTTGAGCTGCGCAAAAAATCAGATATCTGTGATATAGACGGACTCGTGCTGCCTGGCGGTGAGAGCACTGTGCAGGGCAAGCTGCTACGTGAGCTTGATATGTTTGATGAGCTTAAGGGAAGAATCGCAAACGGACTTCCGGTGCTTGCAACCTGCGCCGGTCTTATCCTTTTAGCTTCACATATCAGCAACGATGACAACGTATATTTCGGCACTTTGCCTGTCACTGTTAAAAGAAATGCCTACGGCAGACAGCTCGGAAGCTTTGAGGCTACAGCAAGGTTTGACAATAGCTTTGACTTTACCATGACATTTATCAGAGCGCCTTACGTGGAAGCTATTGATGACTCCGCCAAAAATGATGTACATGTGCTCGCCGAGTATGACGGCAAAATTGTCGGTGTGCAGTATAAGAACCAGATTGGGCTGGCTTTTCATCCGGAGCTTGATGATGATACACGGATTCATGAGAGGTTTTTGGAGATGATATGATTATTCAGGAATGTTATTATAATTTGTAATAGCATTCCTTCTTGTTTTCTATTTATATTTTTATTGCCATATCATTTTTCATCATTTATAATTATATATCATGTGTTTCAACACTATTATCCGGAGGGGTTATGAAAATTTTAATTAGTAGGGAACAATTGGAGCTTTTACTTGAAAAAAAGCGCGATTTTATAGGCAAAAAGATAACAATAGATACAATTATAGCAGGTATATCTTTCTTAATATCAGTATGGACAGCAAACTATGAAACCATATGGATCATCCCGGGAATTGTATTTAAAACTATATTTTGTGTTATCGGAATTGTTTACATGATAAAAATAATATATGATATTATTGATTTCAAAAACAATAATTACACTCACACAGACTTATTGAGAGATATAGAAGGATTGGACATGATACAGCATAATCATTCATTAATTATAATCAAAAACAGTGCCCTCGGCATAAAAACAAAATATCTTACATATTATGATGAAAGATGGGACTGTAAGCTGTTTCCCAATTTAAAAACCGCAGATAAAGACAATGAAACCTTTATCATCAGTAATTTATCAAATGACTTAGGTATACCCAAAAAAGAAATCAAATGCAAATATATATCATCCAGAGTACAGGAAAAATATTCCGTAAGCCATAACGAAAACAGAGTGTATAACCATAGGCTGTACGAAGTAGAATTTAAAAATATTCCAAAAATAATGAATAAAAACGACTTTTCTATTAACTCCCGACACTATTATTGGATGACAATTAGTGAAATGGAAAAAGACGATAATATAATGAAAAAGAATATGGAAGTAGTTGATTTTGTAAAAGAATGCGAAAAATAATTTTTTAAGCCGGGGCATCTGCCCCGGCTTTTATTGTTTCTTATGTCTTATAAGTTCAATATATAATATGATTAGACGGTCAATAGGTATCATAATATTGTTTTAAAAAGCCTAAAACTCCAGAGTCACCTTAAACAGATCGCCATCCACAGTCAGCTCCAAAGTACCATTCATAAGCTTCATAAGGCTTTCTGCAATAGACAGTCCAAGTCCGCTGCCCTCGGTATTTCGTGAGCTGTCTCCTCTGACAAAACGCTCCTTAAGCTCATCGCTTGAAATATTAAGCGGTGTAGCTGATACATTCTTGAAGGTTATGATGGCTCCGCTGTCCTTTGGAATGATGTCAATATACACTCTCGTACCCGGCTGGGCGTATTTGTTGATATTGTTCATCAGGTTATCAAACACTCTCCACAGATGTCGTCCGTCTGCCTGAATCATGACAGGCGTAACGTCATTTTTAATAATTAAATCAAGATTATTTTTCTCGAATTTTTCTTCATATTCCCCAGCTACCTGTGATAACATAACAGCTGCATCCAGTTCCTCCAGCTCTACATTTATGCTGCCCGTAGATGCCTTTGACGCTTCGAGTAAATCCTGAATTAATTTTTTCAAACGTGATGACTGCCTGTCGAGAACGTCAAGATATTCGCGTACCTTCTCGTTATCTATGTCCTCCTTCTGCAACAGGTCCACATAATTGATAATCGAGGTGAGCGGTGTCTTGATATCATGCGACACATTTGTGATGAGCTCCGTCCTGAAGCGCTCGCTCTTCATTTTTTCAGAGACCGCGGCCTCTATTCCATTGCTCACATTATTCAAATCCTCTCCATGCTTTCTGAAAAACAGCATGAGTCTTGACGTATCAACCGGCTGTGAAAAATCACCGTTTGCTATAGCCTTTGCGGCGCATCTTATCCTGTCATACTGCATGATAAATGCGATAAGCAGAGCAAGCTCTATAAGCTTTATAATGAATATAAATCCAATACTCCCTATTCCAAAGCCTATAAGCTCAAGCAGACATATAAAACCGAATGCCAGCATACTGATCAAAAACAGCGGTACATTTCTTCCTATCCATGAAAAGCCGTATCTGATTGGGGCAAATACCATCCTGCATAGCTTTTTGACAGGCTTTAAGAAAAATCTAACAACATAGTAGCACAGTGTATGCTTCCAGAACTCATGTGCCCTGATTCTTACGTATGTTGACAGGATTGCTTCAAGCGAAACCATGGTTGCCGCCAGA
>OMGP01001041.1_pt1 | contig 25091 bp, 20 predicted proteins | sample 1646091 | NCBI WGS metagenome assembly OMGP01 (sample SAMN05578580, study PRJEB25193) | human gut metagenome | biome: Human Microbiome; feature: human-associated habitat; material: feces | host: Homo sapiens | place: USA:Birmingham | reverse complement strand
GTAGTATGGCTAAATTCAGAAACTAAACCGTTAAAAATGAGAGAATCAATTTTAGAATACGGTGATTTTGTAGTCTCACTATCTCTATAAGTAATAGATTTAAAAGACAATTCTTTACGGTCTTCCTTAAACCATCCACATTGAAATAGAAGACCGGGATTTGAACGCAACCACTCTTTCATGCAGTCTCTAAAATAGTTTTGATATAAAGATTGGATGCGCTGAAAATAGCGTTTGTCTTTAATGATGCGTTTTAAGTCATTGGAAAGAACGGATGAATCGAAAGAAATGCCAGCGTTAAAACTAATGGTTACAGGCAAGGTTCTTTCGATGAAATCATTACATATATCATCAGATGTTTGGTAGGATACGTCAATTATTGCTCCGTCGTCTGACAATGAAGAGTATAAAATATCTGTAATACCGATATAATCGCGAGTGATGGTAGAGGTTTCTTTCCAAGTCTGGTATATAATTTTTCCGTTTGACTTTATAGATAAATCATATTTCGATAGAAGTTTAGTTAATATATTCTTCCCATATAGATTTTCTGGTAATGTATAACTCATATATTCCTCCGATTTATGTACAAATAAGGTTATTGGGTGAGTAGTATTCAAGTGTAATATATTAGCGCACTTTATATCTTGAATTATAAGAGTTCAATTCCTCTGAGTCAAGAAAGAGCGTTCATAAAGCTCATAAACATTTATGGAAATTTTCATAAATGAAGGTGAAATTTTATGAACGCTCTTTTTGAAGATAATATATATACCTATGGAAGAATATTCGTGAAAGTGGGATTTACTGCGGGTGTTTCTGTAACCACTCCTTGTAATCATCAAAATCGGTTGAAGCAAATTTAATAGCAAGACCAATAACGGTAAGGTCATCTAGGTAGCCAACGCCGGGGATGGTATCAGGAATCAGGTCAACGGGACTGAGAAAATAAATTAGTGCACATATTAACGCGATTATAGTACCTAACGGGATAGCTTTGTAGCGCCCGCTGGTGTAGTCCTTGATTAGCTGAATAATGATAGGGATATCATTGAATTTATCCTTGAAGCCAGTGATAGCATTGAATTTCTTGTCTAACTGAGCGAGGAAGCTATTCATTTTTTCTTTATCCTGCAATAATTCCTCAGCCTGCTTTTTGTTTGCATTGAGAGCGGATTTTGCTTCCTTTTCACTGATACTAGAGTTAGCTTTGCTAGGGGTAGAACTGTTTTTCTTTTTTCCGAACATATTAGATGTCCTCCTTGGTGGTTTTTTCTTTTATAATTTGCCGTATGCGGCGTTCAGTGTAGCCGTACCGATTAGCAAGTGCTCTTATTTCATAGGCGGTAGGCTCACGTGTGTTAAGCTGGCTGATGATGTATTCATGGTTATATAGCTTTTTAGGAAAGGTTATTTGCAATCCCTGAAAATTGCTATGAAGTAGAATGGTGGCTTCAATCCCTATCACTTCGGCGATGTCCTTATAGATGCCAGCAAAGTTATTACTGGTAATGCATGATTCGTTTACCAAAACACTTCATCACCTCTTTTCTTCTGTATCAATGCCGCTAAAATTAATATAGCTGTTTTTAAATGAAAATGTACTATTTGAATTTCCTTGAAAAATTCCTTGAAAATTTCCTTGTGCAATCAGGTAGGGGATTGTTGGTATAGAAAATGACACAAAATCAGACACAAATAGGATAGCGGCAGACGACGCGGGATAAATAGAAAATGAGGTAAAAAGGGTGTTTATCCGTCGGGATAAACAGAGATAACGTGAGACAGATTGATAGAATAGAAACCTCCCCTTTTTAATACCCTGTTCGTTGGCTTTGTGCAGCGGACGGGGTGTTTTTTTGTTTCATAGGAAATTACCGAAAAGCCTTTTTTAACAGGAAAACCGCGAATTTTAACCCAGATTAGCTGGCAGAGAAATGGAAGCTGCCGCTCAATCATCTATTTTTGCTAATGATTTTGCAACAGCCTCTTTGTTCTTGTGATTAAAAGTATTTCCGATTCCCCCACAAATTTGCCTTTTTCAGATCCAGATACTCATTGTAGGCTTTTTCCAGGATCTGTTTTTCGTTGGAAAATTTCAGAAGGTGGTAGGCTTCGTAAAATTTGTAGTAGCCGGAATCGACGAAGTATTCTTCGCGCTGCGGCTTGCTGTAATAGCTGTCCGCCATCATCAGATACCAGTGCACGGTCTTTTCGATGGTATCCTGAGGGGTGTTGAAGGTGTACTGGCTTTTGCCAATGTACTTGATGATGGAGGCGGCAACGCCAGTCTCCTCATGAACCTCCCGGAGGGCGGTCTGCTTGAAGTCTTCGCCCGGTTCTACGGTTCCTTTGGGAAGAACCCAGCCTTCGTATTTGTTCCGGTAGTTTTTGTAAAGAACGAGTAATTTTCCCCGAAATATAACCACACCGCCGCAGCTCGTTGCTTCGATCATCTGCAATCCCTCCTGTCCTGGTGTGTGCATGGAAGTTGATTCGTGGCGTATATCCGTGTGCCGGGAACCAGCTTTATGCATATGATTTAAACTGGTTTTAGTATACCGCGTTTTGCATGATTATGCAAGATTGGAAAGTCACATAAGGCATCATGAGAAAATCCTGTTACAGTTTGCACAATGTGTGAACTGTAAAAAATCATAAGAAAGATATAAGAAACAGAAGAAAGAAAATCTGGTATGATGAAGATGGAAATGGCTCATATTACAAAAGAATGCAGGCATATGTGCAGCGGAACCTAAAAAATACACAGAATTTGGATGATAGAATTACGAAAAAAAGACAGGAGGCAGGAAAATGGCACAGACAGAACAGAAGAATCAGAATGTAAACAAACAGTTTGAGGAGCTGCAGTCTCTTTTGGAGCGGGCGATGGCGCTTCAGACGTCGATGGTTTTGTTTGAGTGGGATGATGAGACGCTGGCGCCGAAGGGGGCAGCAGAGCATACCGCTCGGGTGATAGGTTCACTTTCGGAGCAGTATCAGGAGATTCTGGCGTCAATGCGTTTTAAGGAGCTGCTGGATGTCTGCCAGAAGGCAGAAAAAGAGAATGCGGGCGTATTTGATGAGGTGCAGTCGGCAATTCTCCGGGAAGCAGCCGAGGAGCAGGAGCGGCTTTCCTGCATTCCGCCGGAGGAATACCGTGCGTATGCAGAACTTACGGCGCGTGCGACGGGAATCTGGACGCGTGCGCGAGAGAAAAATGATTTTGCTTCATTTGCCCCTGTTTTGAAGGAGATTATTTCCTATCAGAAGAAATTTGCGACGTACCGGGCAAAGCCGGGACAGAAGCTTTACGATGTGATGCTGGATACCTACGAAAAAGGTTTTAATATGGAGATGTTAGATCCATTTTTTGAGCTGATGAAAGGGAAAATCGTGCCGCTTTTGAAAGAATCGGCAGAGCGCTCGAAGATGGTTCCGGACGCCTTTTTATCCGCAGATTATCCGGAGGCGGCGCAGGCAGAGGCGGCGCGTTTCCTAGCAGAATATGAGGGCTTTGATTTTGACCGGGGAGTACTGGCACTCAGCGCCCATCCGTTTACGACGAATCTGCACAATCATGATGTACGGATCACGACGCATTATCAGAAACGGATTGATTCTTCGATTTTTTCCGTGCTGCATGAGACGGGACATGCTATCTATGAATTTGGCATCCGGGATGACTTGACACAGACGCTGGTGGGGCAGGGAACTTCGATGGGAATGCATGAATGCCAGTCCCGTTTCTTTGAAAATATCGTGGGACGCAGCCATGCATTCTGGAAACCGATTTATGGAAAAGTGGCGCAGATGTTTGGAAGCCCGCTGACGGAGACGAGTCTGGAGGATTTTCTGGCGGCGGTTAATAGAACCGTTCCGGGGCTGATCCGGACGGAAGCGGATGAGCTTTCTTATCCGTTGCATGTGCTGGTGCGCTATGAAATTGAGAAAATGCTGATTGAGGAGGATCTGGAGGTGGAGAAACTGCCGCAGATCTGGAATGATAAGTATGAAGAATACCTGGGAGTACGCCCGTCCACGGATCGGGAGGGCGTACTGCAGGATATTCACTGGTCACAGGGATCGATCGGCTATTTCCCGTCCTATGCATTAGGAAATGCCTTTGGCGCGCAGATTTATCACCAGATGAAGAAGGAATTGCCGGTAGAAAAACTACTGGAGGCTGGAAACCTGGGAGAAATCCGCGAATATCTGCGGAAAAATATTCACCAGTATGGCAAATTGAAGGACAGCCGTCAGATCCTGCGCGATATGACGGGGGAAGATTTTAATCCGTCATATTATGTGGCATATCTGGAAGAGAAGTATGGACGGCCGGAGAAAGTGCAGTAAGGCGGTCGATCTGTTCTTTCTTGAATTCCAGAGAGGAATGAAAATAGTATTCAAGCGTGACTTTCAAATCGGAGTGTCCCAGAATTTCGCTGAGCGTTTTGGGATCCATGCCATTTGTGATACAGCGGGTGGCAAACGTGTGCCGGATTGCATGAAAATTCAGATAGCGCAGTCCGGCTTGTGATAGAATGCGCTGGTAGTGATTCTGGAAGGTTCGCGGATCCATCGGGGAGCTGGCAGATTGTGACAGCAGAAAATAATCCGGGTGTTCCGGATGAGAATATGGCTGTAGGATCGGCAGAAGGAAAGCGGGCAGGGGAACCAAACGGTTGGAGGAGATGCTTTTGGGACCGGATAAAATGAGTTCTGATTTATGGGTTGTGTCAAGGCGCGTCAGGCGCTGTACCGTGTGTCGGACATGGAGATAGCGATCGGAAAAATGAATATTTTCCCAACGCAGGGCGCAGAGTTCTCCAACCCGCAGCCCTGTATAGAGTCCCAGATAGATGACGGCTTCGGAGACTCCTGTATGGGCAGTTAGATAGTGTTCGAGCTGTTCCTGTTCCTGAAGGGTAAAAACAGGTACTTCAGGGCGCTTTTTTGGAAGACGGGGCGGGAGATAGAGAATGCCGTTTGTCTGCCCGGTTTCATAGGAAAGACGCAGAATGGAGTTGACGAGCAGAAGAATACAGCGGATAGTTCCGTTCCCAAGCGGATGCAGGGAATCCGAGGATAAAAGGGAATTGCGGAATGTCTGAAGCAGAGGCAGATCGACCTTTGAAAGCTGGATGGATCTAAAATAAGGGGAGATATAACGGTCTGCCAGATGCCGGTATTTCACATAGGTAGACAGGGCTCGCGCCTGTTTCTGCTTTTCCAGCCAGATGGAAAGAAGATCGTTAAAGTACATTGTTTCGTTTTTCATGATGAAACCTCCTGTATAAAAAATAGTTGTCGTGGACAATCGTTATTTTACAGGTAGATATGCAGAAGAAATATGTGACTGCTTATGGCGGATGGTTTTGAAATGAGATGTGTCTATATGATGACTGACGAAAATATTACAGCAAATGCTGACAAGAAGATTCTTTTTTGGTATAATGAGACAGAATATGTACATGACTGAGAAGAAAGTCTATATCGAAGGTGCCGGTCAGGCGCTATTTAGGGATAAACGACATATTTTATAGAAGATTCTATTTTGAAGAATCAATAGATTTATCATATTCTTGAGATAGAGATACGAAGGCGGGAGTGTCTGAGGCGGTATGATGGCAGCGGCTCGCCTGGTTGGAAAAAGGAGGAATAATTGTATGTGTGGTATCGTAGGATATACAGGAGACCAGCAGGCGGCTCCGATCTTATTAGCGGGTCTGGAGAAGCTTGAATATCGTGGATACGATTCAGCAGGTCTGGCAGTCAGAGACGGAGAACGTGTACCGGAGGTTGTAAAGGCGAAGGGACGTCTGCGCGCGCTGGCAGAGAAAACAGACAATGGACGCGCAATGCGGGGCAACTGCGGTATCGGTCATACCCGCTGGGCGACACACGGGGAGCCGTCTGAGAACAATGCACATCCGCATTGCACGGATGACCGTAGCGTGGTAGCGGTTCACAATGGTATTATCGAAAACTATCAGGAAATTCGCGAAAAACTGATTAAAAATGGATATACGTTTTATTCAGATACTGATACAGAGGTGGCTGTAAAGCTGATCGATCATTATTATAAGAAATACAACGAGGGACCGCTCGATGCGATGGCGCGTGCGATGATGCGTATCCGTGGCACGTATGCACTGGCGGTTATGTTTAAGGATTATCCGGAGGAGATCTTTGTAGCTCGTCAGGATAACCCGATGATCATCGGAGTAGGCGAGGGTGAATCCTTTATCGCGTCGGATGTTCCGCCCCTGCTTCCATATACCCGCAAGGTATACTATATCGGCAACCAGGAATTGGGACGCTTACATAAGGGAGAGGTTACTTTCTATAATATTGATCAGGAAGAGATTCAGAAAGAACTTGTGACGATTGAGTGGGATGCAGAAGCTGCTGAAAAGGGAGGTTATGAGCATTTCATGATTAAGGAGATCCATGAACAGCCGCGTGCGGTTCGGGATACATTAAATTCAGTCATCCGCGATGGTCATATTGACCTGACCGAGGCGGGACTTTCCGATGATGTCATTCGTTCGTTAAAGCGTATTTATATCGTAGCGTGTGGTTCTGCTTACCATGCAGGCGTGGCAGCGCAGTATGTGATCGAAGATCTGGCGCGTATTCCGGTCCGCGTCGAGCTGGCTTCCGAGTTCCGTTACCGGAACCCGATTCTGGAAGAGAACAGTCTGGTTATCATCATCAGCCAGTCGGGCGAGACAGCCGACAGCCTGGCAGCCCTGCGTCTGGCAAAGAGCCAGGGCGTTCCTACGATGGCGATTGTCAATGTGGTAGGTTCCACGATTGCACGTGAGGCAGATCATATTTTCTACACACTGGCAGGACCGGAGATCGCGGTGGCGACCACCAAGGCATATAGCACACAGCTGGTTGCCGGATATCTTCTGGGCGTACAGTTTGCCCATGTGCGCGGTACGATCACAGAAGAAAAATATGAAGAACTCCTTGCAGCCCTGCAGGAACTGCCGGATCAGATTGCGAAGCTGCTCGAAGATGACAAAGAACGCATCCAGTGGTTCGCAGCGAAATATGCCAATGCAAAAGACGTGTTCTTCATCGGCCGCGGCATCGACTACGCAGTCAGCCTGGAAGGCAGCCTGAAATTAAAAGAGATCAGCTACATCCATTCCGAGGCATATGCAGCCGGAGAGTTAAAACACGGAACCATCAGCCTGATCGAGGATGGCATCCTCGTAGTCAGCATCCTGACCCAGGAAGCACTGTATGAGAAGATGATCAGCAACATGGTAGAAGTAAAATGCCGCGGTGCGTACCTCATGGGACTCACAACCGCAGGCAACTACAATATTGAAGACACCGTCGATTTCGCAGTCTATATACCGAAGACTGACGAGCATTTCACACCGAGCTTAGCGGTTGTGCCGCTACAGCTGCTGGGATATTATGTAAGTGTATCGAAGGGACTGGATGTAGATAAGCCTAGAAACCTGGCGAAGAGTGTTACGGTAGAGTAATAGAGCTTTTTATGGTGTTGTTATAGATCTAGAAAAAGTAATATAAATGGAAAGAAAAGACAAGGTTTGCAAAAAGGCATAAAATGTCAGACGCAGACCTTGTTTTTTGCTTGTCATCCTTATTTTTTCTCCACCCCATGCTCACTCATCAAAGATTTCATCACATAAGCATAAATCTCTTGGCTTCGATCCTTCCAGTGATTGCACATGATTTCCGCCTGCTCCTTATCCGGAACGGAGATATCGAGATTGACAAGAACGGCTTTTCCTTCCCGCACCTCGCAGTGAACGATGTAGTCCTGATTGGTCGATTTATAGAAATCGGAGATCAGTCCTACCTCGTTTCGCATGCGGAAGCGGTTCTGTTTCAGGTATTCATCCATGTCGCTGACGATGGCAGGAGAGATGTTTTTGCCGAAAAATTCCAGTGTTTCCTCGCCCTCCTTAGTGATCTCATAGCGGGAGCTGTTCCGCATCGTCTCCTTTTTTACCAGACCTGCATCCAGAAGCTCGTTCAAGGCCTGCTGGAGTGTGAAATACGTGGTGTACTCACGATCCAGGAAAAAATTGGAGAGCTGCGCGTTGGTCAGCGGAAAATTGACCTGGTGCAGCATATAGAGATTCATCAGTTTGTAAAGTGTCATCGGTTCAGCCAGCATGGAAAAACTCCTTTATTATTATTTCGTAACTGTGTAAATTTTGTGCGGTTCTTACGGTAAATGCGAGAATCGCTTGAATTGTTACGTTTATTTCTTAATGTGTTCCTTAACAGCCTTGGAAACAGCGTCAGCTACACGCGGATCAAATGCTGCCGGAAGAATGTTCTCGTCGCTCAATTCGCTGTCATCAACCAGAGCAGCAATTGCGTTGGCAGCAGCCAGTTTCATTTCTTCGGTGATAGCGGTTGCACGTCCTTCCAGAGCGCCGCGGAAGATGCCTGGGAAGATGAGAACGTTGTTGACCTGGTTCGGGAAATCGGAACGTCCGGTTCCTACGACTCTTGCACCAGCAGCTTTTGCCAGATCCGGCATGATCTCCGGAACCGGGTTTGCCATTGCGAAGAGAATGGAATCCTTATTCATGGAAGCAACCATCTCCTGGGAAACGATGCCCGGAGCAGACACGCCTACGAAGATGTCAGCGCCTTTTAATGCATCGGCAAGTGTGCCCGTCTTGTGCTCTAAGTTGGTAACTTCGACCATCTTTTCCTGCATCCAGTTAAGCCCTTCCATGCCCTTGCAGAGCATACCGGTCTTATCACACATGGTGATATGCGGGAATCCGTAGTTTAAGAGCAGTTTGGTGATGGCAACGCCTGCGCTTCCGGCGCCGTTGACAACAACGCGGCAGTCTTCCTTCTTCTTGCCGGTTACTTTCAGGGCGTTGATGATGCCTGCCAGTACGACGATGGCGGTTCCGTGCTGATCATCGTGGAAAACCGGAATGTTTAACAGTTTCTTTAAACGTTCCTCGATCTCAAAGCAGCGCGGTGCGGAGATGTCCTCCAGGTTGATACCGCCGAATGCCGGGGCAATGCGGACAACTGTCTCGATGATCTCCTCGGTGTCCTGTGTGTCGAGGCAGATCGGGAATGCATTGATGCCGCCGAACTCTTTAAACAGAACGGCTTTTCCTTCCATAACCGGCATAGCTGCTAACGGTCCGATATTGCCAAGTCCCAGAACGGCGCTTCCGTCGGAGACAACGGCTACAGTGTTGGACTTGATGGTGTAGCGGTATGCAGCCTCCGGATCTTCTGCAATTACCTTACATGGTTCTGCAACGCCCGGTGTGTATGCCAGAGCCAGATCCTCTCTGGTTTTTACCTGTACTTTGGAGACGGTATCGAGCTTGCCGTTCCATTTTTCATGAAGTTCGAGTGCTTTTTCATTGATCGTCATGGTTTTTATCCTTTCGAATGCTTTCATTTTATTCTTACATTATAATAGCAATTTTGACATTTTAAATCAAGATGCATATTTTAGAATGCAGGAAGGGCAGTACCATGTTACTGTACACACACAGTACCACTTATTTATAATACTTATACCTATCATGTAGCATAGCATATAAATGAAGTCCGTAAATGTTATTTTTATGCATAAAACACATGAAAAATGCATAAAACACGTTTTTATACAAAAATTATTCATAAAAATGCAAAAAAAGTATTGCATAATTAGGATCAAGGAGGTATAATCTGGGTAATTTCACGTGAGGCATATAAATCTGCCGGTCTTAGTTGACTGGATGGACAAAGAAAAAAGCATCACGCAGGCAAATGATTGGAGGAAATGAAAAATGGCTAAGAAATATAATAAAATTGTTCTTGCATATTCAGGCGGTCTGGACACATCGGTTTTAATCCCGTGGCTGAAAGAAAACTATGGCTGTGAGGTTATCGCAGTTTCCGCTGACGTAGGTCAGGGTGCGGAGCTGGATGGTCTGGAAGAGAAGGCATTAAAGACAGGTGCTTCCAAGCTGTACATCGAGGATTTGAAGAAAGAGTTCGTAGATGAGTACATCATCCCGACCATGAAGGCTGGCGCTACTTATGAGCATTACCTGTTAGGTACTTCCTTCGCTCGTCCGATTATCGCTAAGAGAATCGTTGAAATTGCGAAGAAAGAGGGCGCAGACGCTATCTGCCACGGCTGTACCGGTAAAGGAAACGATCAGGTTCGTTTCGAACTGGCTATCAAGGCATTTGCTCCGCAGATGGATGTTATCGCTCCGTGGCGTTTCTGGGAACTGAATTCCCGTGAAAAAGAGATCGAGTACGCAGAGGCTCACAACATTCCGTTAAAGATTACGAAAGAGACCAACTACTCCAAGGATAAGAACCTGTGGCATCTGTCCCATGAGGGTCTGGATCTGGAGGATCCGGCAAACGAGGCTCCGATCAACAAACCTGGATTCCTTGAGTTGGGCGTATCTCCGGAGAATGCACCGGATAAAGCTACTTATGTAACCATCCACTTCGAGAAAGGTGTTCCGACCAGTGTAAACGGCGAGGAGATGGATGCAGAGAAGGTAATCGAGGTTCTGAACAAGGTAGGCGGTGAGAACGGCTGCGGACTTCTGGATATTGTAGAGAACCGTCTGGTTGGCATGAAGAGCCGTGGTGTATATGAGACTCCTGGTGGAGCTATCCTTTACAAGGCTCATGAGAAACTGGAAGAAATCACTCTGGACAAAGAGACACAGCACTACAAACAGCAGCTGGCTCTCAAGTTCGCTGAGTTAGTATACAATGGTCAGTGGTACACACCGCTGCGCAAAGCAATGAGCGCGTTTGTTGATTCCACACAGGAGACCGTAACCGGTGATGTAAAACTGAAACTTTACAAGGGCAACATCATTCCGGCATCTGTTACATCTCCATACACCCTGTATTCCGCAGGCATGGCTACATTTGATGAGGATGACTGCTACAACCAGGCAGATTCCGCTGGATTCATCAACCTGTTCGGACTTCCGATCAAGGTTCGCGCCCTGAACGACGAAGTCCTGGCAGCAAAGACCGGCGAGCATTTTCCGAGCGTAGAATAATTTAGGAAAATAATAAATAATCTGCAGGCGACAAGCCTGCAGCCGATGGTGACCATTGGTTTTCCGGTATCTGCCGGTTCCAATGGTCGCATTGGTTCTAAATCAGAGAATAAAAAGGAGTTTACACTTATGGCAAAGTTATGGGCAGGACGATTCGGAAAAGAGACAGATCTGGAGGTAAATGATTTCAACTCATCGATTTCCTTTGACTGTCGTCTTTATAAGGAAGATATCACAGGCTCCATGGCCCATGCGGCTATGCTGGGCAAGCAGGGCATCATTGCGAAGGAAGAATCAGACAAGATTATCGAAGGACTGAAAGGTATCTTAGCGGATATTGAGGCAGGTAAGATTCATTTCTCACAGGATTATGAGGATATTCATATGAATGTAGAGCAGATTCTGACCGAGCGCATCGGCGATGCCGGAAAACGTCTTCACACGGCGAGATCCAGAAATGATCAGGTTGCACTGGATATGCGTCTTTACGTGAAGAAAGAGATCGTGGCGATCAAAAAGGAAATTCTCGATTTCATGGAAGCACTCTGCGAGAGCGCAAAGAACAATCTGGAAACTGTTATGCCGGGTTATACACATCTGCAGCGTGCACAGCCGGTTACATTTGGACATTATATGATGGCATATGCCAATATGATGCGCCGTGATGTAATCCGTCTGGAGAACTGCTTAGAGGGCATGGATGATATGCCGCTCGGATCCGGCGCGCTGGCTTCCACGACTTATCCGATCGACCGTGATTTTGTACGCCAGCAGCTTGGATTTGCCAGAGTGACCAACAACTCCTTAGACGGTGTTTCCGACCGTGATTACTGCGTAGAGCTGACGGCAGCGTTATCCATTCTGATGATGCATCTGTCCCGTTTCTCTGAGGAGATTATTTCCTGGTGTTCCTGGGAGTTCAAGTTTGTAGAGCTGGATGACGCATTTTCAACCGGTTCCTCCATCATGCCGCAGAAGAAGAATCCGGATGTCTGCGAGCTGGTCCGCGGCAAGACCGGTCGCGTGTACGGCGATCTGTTTACCCTTCTTACCATGTTAAAGGGTATTCCGCTGGCATACAACAAGGATATGCAGGAAGACAAAGAGGCAGTCTTTGATGCAATTGACACCGTAAAACAGTGCCTGCGCGTGCTGACCCCAATGTTCTCCACGATGCAGATCCTGAAAGACAATATGAAGAAAGCGGCTCTGAAAGGCTTCATCAACGCAACGGACTGTGCAGATTACCTGACCAAGAAGGGAATGCCATTCCGTGACGCATACAAGACCGTCGGACAGCTGGTAGCCCAGTGTGTACGTGAGGACAAGTCCTTAGCCGATCTGACACTGGAAGAGTACAAGACACATTCCGATGTCTTTGAAAATGACGTATATGAAGCGATTGATTTGAAGACCTGTGTGCGTGGACGTAAGGTAATCGGCGGACCGGCTCCGGAAGAAGTAACCCGCCAGATTTCTGTGATTGAGAAATTTGTAAGCGAACACAAGGTTCAGGAGTAGGACAGGAAACGGGGGACGAACAATGGCGAAACCGAAGATTTATATAGACGGAAAAGAAGGAACAACCGGGCTGCAGATTTACGATCGTCTGGCGAAAAGAGAGGACATCGAGCTGCTTCTGATCGATGAGGCAAAGCGCAAGGACACGGAAGAGCGAAGAAAGCTGATTCATGCGGCGGATATCGTATTCCTGTGCCTGCCGGATGCGGCAGCGGTTGAGGCAGTTGCACTGGCGGAAGGTTCTGGGGCGCGCATCATTGATGCATCTACTGCGCACCGGACAGCCAAAGGATGGGCGTACGGCATGGCGGAACTTTCAAAGGAGCACCGCGAGGCGATCAAAACATCCAGCCGGGTGGCGAATCCAGGCTGCCATGCAACTGGATTTATCACTTCCGTTTATCCGCTGGTGGCGCAGGGGATCATCCCGAAGGATTATCCGATGACAGTCTTTTCCCTGACCGGCTATTCCGGTGGCGGTAAAAAGATGATTGCCGAGTATGAATCGCCGGAGAAGCCGCAGAGCTATTTCGCACCCCGTATTTATGGTCTGACGCTGAAACATAAGCATCTACCGGAGATGCAGAAGGTCTGCGGACTTGATTATCCGCCGGTCTTTAGTCCGATCGTGGATGACTACTATAAAGGAATGGCGGTCACGATCCAGCTTCAGAACCGCCTCTTAAACGGCGGGCCGACCGCGGAGGATATCTATGAGAAGCTGGCTGGCTGGTATGACGGACAGAAGCTCATTAAGGTACATCCGTTTGGATATGACGGTATGATTGCGGCGGCAGATATGGCAGGCCGAGACAGTCTGGAGCTGATTGTCAATGGTCACGGGGAACAGACCATGGTGACGGCGCTCTTTGATAATCTTGGAAAGGGTGCTTCAGGCGCAGCCGTTCAGAACATGAACCTGATGCTTGGATTTGAGGAGACAGCTGGACTGGCACTATAGAAAAGTGCTATAATAAAAGAACGGCAGATGGTTTTTTTAGATATTTTGGGGTTGAGAGATAAAACCATAAAATAGCTGCGGGGGACTATAGACGCGAAGTTATATAAAAATGTACTCTCGGAGTCTTTCTGCATTTGCTTTTGTGGCTGATTTTCCGCCAGCCGCACCCGAATTTCATCAACGTACGCACCGCGTACGCCTCAGAAATTTGGGCACAACTGACAAAAAAACATCTCACAAAATCAAGCACAGAAAGATTCCGAGAGTACATTAAAAATGACAGGAGGAATGTCATATGAAGATAATCGAAGGCGGCGTTTGTGCTGCAAAAGGATTTAAAGCGGGTGCGATGCGCTGCGGAATCCGCAAATCTCATACAAAAAAGGATCTGGCGATGATCCTTTCGGACTGTGTCTGCAACGCATCGGCGGTTTATACGACCAACCGCGTCAAGGCATCGCCGATTTTACTGACAAAGGAACATCTGGCCGACGGAAAGGCACAGGCGGTTATTGTCAATTCCGGTAATGCGAATGCGTGCGCTCCGTTTGGCATGGAGAATGCAAGAAGACAGGCAAAGGCAGGCGCGCGTGCGCTGGGCGTTTCGGAGGAAAATGTAATCGTAGCATCGACCGGCGTCATCGGTCAGACGCTTCCGGTTGAGGCGATCGAGGCTCATGCAGGCGAGATGGAGATGAAATATGACAACTCCCTGGTAGCTGCAGAAGCGATCATGACGACCGATACAAAAGTGAAGACGATCGCTGTTGAATTTGATATAGATGGAACAACCTGCCACATCGGCGGTATCTGCAAAGGTTCCGGCATGATCCACCCGAATATGGGAACGATGCTGTGCTTCATCACAACCGATTGTGCAGTCAGCAGCGAGATGATCCGCAAGGCGCTGTTATTCAATGTAAAACGTACCTTCAACCGTGTGACCGTTGACGGCGATACCTCCACCAACGATATGTGTACCGTTCTGGCAAATGGTATGGCTGGCAATGCGGAGATTACTGCAGAAGGTCCGGCATACGAGGCATTCTGCGAGGCATTGCAGGCAGTCATGCAGGATCTGGCTCGTAAGATTGCGGCAGACGGCGAGGGCGCAAGCAAGCTGATGACCTGTACCGTGAAGGGAGCGAAGGATGAGGAGACAGCCGAGGTACTGGCAAAATCCATCGCCGGTTCTTCCCTGACCAAAGCAGCAATGTTCGGTTCCGATGCGAACTGGGGACGCGTTCTCTGCGCGATGGGCTATTCCGGAGCTGCGTTTAACACGGAGAAAGTGTTAGTCGAGTTTGCCTCCAAAGAGGGCAGCATTGCAGTCTGTGAGGACGGCAGGGGACTCGATTTTGATGAAGATCTGGCAAAGAAAATCTTAAGCCAGGATGAAGTGGAGATCAATGTAACACTTCAGGAAGGCAGCGGAAGCGCTACCTGCTGGGGATGCGATTTGACCTATGATTATGTGAAGATTAATGGAGATTATCGGACGTGATGAAAACAGGATCAAAAATGAGCGCAGAAGTCCTGGTAGAGGCGCTGCCATATATTCAGGAATATGCTGGTAAAATTATCGTTGTAAAATACGGCGGAAACGCCATGATTAATGAAGATTTAAAGCAGGCGGTGATCGAGGATATCGTCCTTTTAAATCTGGTAGGCATCAAGGTCGTGCTGGTACACGGCGGCGGTCCGGAAATTTCGGAGATGCTCAAAAAAATCGGAAAAGAGTCTAAATTTGTCAAAGGTCTGCGCTACACAGACCGAGAAACGATGGACATTGTCCAGATGATTCTCTGCGGCAAGGTCAACAAAAACCTTGTTTCCCTGTTTGAGAAAGCAGGCGGACGTGCCGTTGGTCTGGGCGGCATGGACGGCGGACTCTTCAAGGCGATCCGGTTAGTCGATCCGGATGGAACGGAATACGGCTATGTGGGAGATGTGAAAGAGGTTAATGAGAAAGTTGTTCTCGACGTTTTAAATGAGGGCTTTATCCCGGTTGTTTCCTCCGTGGCAGCAGGCATGGACGAGGAGACGAACTATAACATCAATGCAGATACGGCAGCGGAGAAGCTGGCGGTGGCATTGAAAGCGAAAAAACTGATTCTTCTGACGGATGTATGCGGTCTGATGCGCGATCCGAAAGACGATTCGACACTGATTCCGAGACTGAAAGTTTCTGAGGTTCCGGCACTTATCAAAGAGGGTGTGATCTCTGGCGGCATGATTCCGAAGGTAGACTGCTGTGTTGAGGCAGTACGCCAGGGTGTAGAACGTGCCAATATCCAGGATGGTCGTGTGCCGCACTCGATTCTGGTCGAGCTTTTGAGCGATGACGGTGTAGGAACCATGTTCTCGTAAACAAAGTTTGAAAGATGCATGGAGGATTTTTATGACATTTGAAGAAATCAAACAGGGCGAAGAAACTTATATTATGCACACATACGGACGTTTCCCGATTGCGCTGGATCACGGAAAAGGCGCGACGCTGTGGGATACGGACGGAAAGAAATACATTGATCTGACCTCCGGCATCGGTGTCAACAGTCTTGGCCATGACAACGAGGCGCTGACGACTGCGGTATCGGAGCAGGCACATAAGCTGATGCACGCCTGCAACCTGTATTACACCGAGCCGATGGTGCAGGCAGCAAAGAAGTTGGTCGATGCAGCCGGAATGGGAAAAATCTTTTTTGCAAACTCCGGTGCGGAAGCCAACGAGGGCATGATCAAGCTGGCAAGAAAGTATTCCTTTGACAAATACAGCGAGGGAAGAAATAAGATTATCACGCTGAAACAGTCCTTCCACGGACGTACCGTGACGACATTAAAGGCAACCGGACAGGACAAGTTCCATCAGTATTTCTTCCCATTCACGGAAGGATTTGATTATGCGGCAGCCAATGATATCGAAGACATGAAGCGCAAGATTGATGATACGACCTGCGCTGTCATGATGGAGATGATTCAGGGCGAGGGCGGCGTCCTTCCGCTTGATAAGGAATTTGTACAGGCAACTGCCGAGATCTGCAAGGAGAAGGACATCCTGCTTCTGATTGACGAGGTTCAGACGGGCATCGGACGTACCGGAAGCCTGTTCTGCTATGAGCAGTACGGTGTTCAGCCGAACATCATCAGCATGGCAAAAGGACTCGGCGGCGGCGTTCCGATCGGTGCTGTCATGGCGGATAAGAAATGCCAGGATGTACTGGGCGCCGGTACGCACGGTACAACCTTCGGCGGCAATCCGCTCTGCTGTGCGGCTGCCAATACCGTATTGGATATCGTAAATAAGCCGGAATTCCTGAAATCGGTTCAGGAAAAGGGCGAGTACCTGAAAAAGGAGATTTTAGCGATCGGTTCTCCGAAGGTAAAAACCGTTCGCGGCATGGGACTGATGTTAGGCATCGTAGTGGACAAAGACGAGAGAGCTGCGATGGTCAGTCAGTTGATGGAGAAAGGCGTCCTGGTCCTGACAGCCGGTACAGAGGCGATCCGTCTGCTTCCGCCGCTTGTTATCACGAAAGAGGAGATGGACGAGGCAATCGTTGCTATGAGGGAGGTATTTTAGACATGAAGCATTTATTAAAGCTGTTGGACTGCACACCGGAGGAGATTACCTCGATTCTGGATCTGGCAGATCAGTTAAAATATGAGCGGAAACATCACATTTCACATCGTCTTCTGGAGGGCAAATCCATCGGTCTGATTTTCCAGAAGTCATCCACCCGTACCAGAGTTTCGTTTGAGACCGGTATGTTCCAGCTCGGCGGACAGGCACTGTTCCTTTCCTCCCGTGACTTACAGATCGGACGCGGTGAGCCGGTACAGGATACCGCACGCGTACTCTCCCGTTATCTGGACGGCATCATGATCCGTACCTACGAGCAGAAAGAAGTGGAGGATCTGGCAAAATACGGTTCTATCCCGATCATCAACGGTCTGACTGATTTCTGCCATCCGTGCCAGGTACTGGCTGACCTGATGACGATCCGTGAGAAATACGGCGTACTGAAAGGGCTCAAGATGTGTTACATCGGCGACGGCAACAACATGGCGAACTCCCTGATCGTAGGCGGTCTGAAATCGGATATGCAGGTATCTATCGCAACTCCGGATAATTACCGTCCGGCGAAAGAAGTGCTGGATTTCGCAGCTGGCAATGACGCATTTACACTGGTAAATGATCCGATCAAGGCAGTGGAAAATGCAGACGTTGTCATCACAGATACATGGACTTCCATGGGTCAGGAAGAAGAGAAGAAGATCCGCCAGCAGGCATTCCAGGGATATCAGATCAATGATGAACTGATGGCTGCGGCAAAACCGGGGGCGATGGTAATGCACTGTCTGCCGGCTTACCGTGGACAGGAGATTACCGAGAAGATCTTTGAAGAACATGCGTCAGAGATCTTTGAAGAGGCGGAAAACCGGTTGCATGCCCAGAAGGCGGTTATGGTTACGCTGATGAAATAGAAATATATAGAAATGCATAAAAATGGCAAGGTGACGCGCCAGAAGCCAAATGCCCTCCGTTGCGGTTTCGGAGCCGGTAACGCTAGGCTTGCATAGATTTGTTAAAAGCAGAGTCCAAAATACAAACTCGCTTCGCTCAGACAGGTGTATTTTGAACTCTGACACAAATCTCTGCGAGCCAAGAGTTACCAAGACTCCTGCAAATGCAACGGAGGGCATTTGGCTTCTGGCGCTGTATGTTGTATGCTTTTTGGGGTGTTTAAAAAGTGGAAATGTATGTTATAATTGGCATAAATAGTACAATATAAAAAATTTAGCAGATTAAGAAAATTTCAGGAGGTATCAGTATGACAAAAGAGGAGATTTCAGCGCGTCAGCAGCAGGCGGCTCAGTTTCATGCAATGGGGTATAATTGTGCCCAGTCGGTGGCGTGTGCGTTTGCGGATAAGGTGGATTTGGACAAGGTGGCGCTGTTTAAGGTGACGGAGGGGCTTGGTCTTGGCATGGGCGGCATGAATGGTACCTGCGGGGCCATTTCGGCGGCGGCTGTGCTGGCGGGGCTGAAGGATAGTACCGGGGATCTGGAGCTGGCGAATTCGAAGGCGGTTTCTTATAAGGATGCCAGAGAGTGCATCGCGCGTTTCCTTGAGAAGAACCAGAGCGTGGTCTGTAGGGATTTGAAGGGTGTGGAAACGGGAAATGTGCTGCGTGCCTGTCCGGACTGCATCAGCGATGCGGTGGAGATTATCGGAGAAGTATTGTTCTAATATATCCTCGCAAATTGGCACGTTTGAAACTGTAAGTGCCGTACAGCAACGCGCGGGCAGCCGATTTTGTTACTGTTCACGCATACGTGCCCAGTAACGGAATTTGCCGTGGCTTCGCATTTAAATACGGCAAATTCCTGCTGCCACCACGTTTTCTTACGGCACTTTCGGTTCCAAAAGTGCCTACCTGTGAACAGTAACCCGATTTTGCCGATGATAAAGAAAAATTCAAAAATAGGGTTGACAACTTAAAAACATAGTGGTAAACTATGAAAAAATTAAATACAACACTACAAAGTCGATGAACAAAACGAGTACATACAGAGGTACATCACAGAGAGCCGGGCTTGGTGGAAACCGGTATGAAGGGCTGTATGGAATGGATTTGGGAGATGCGAGGTGAAAGAGTGATTCGAGTAGCTGCAGCCGTAACTCTGCGTTAAAGGGTAGGGTATCGAGAGCATATCTGATTTCGCATTATCAATCGCGTCTATGTTTTCCGTACCGTAGAATGAGTCAGACTGGATGGCAGATATTTTCCATTGTGTGAAAATATCTGCTTTTTATATATAAAGTTTGAATGTCTGAGAACAGGGGTGGCACCACGATATTTGTTTATTCGTCCCCGGCGCAGGAGTTTGTCTGCGCCGGGGATTTTATATTTCGTTGCGAATCAAAATCAGCGAGAGCCAGGATGGCGGAAAGGGAGAGTATTATGAGAAAAATGAATGGATTTGGAATGATGGCAAAAAGAGGCACAGCAGCAGCGATGGCAGCGGCAATGGCACTGACGATGGCAGGCTGTGGCGGCTCGAATGTGGCAGAAACGACAGCAGCGGCTGATTCTGAGGCGGCTTCTGAAAATGGAGATGCATCGGAGGCAGCAGTCAGCGAGGCAAAGGGCGATATCAAGGTTGGCGTGATCCAGATGATTGATAACGGTGCATTTGCAGATATGCGAGATGGTTTCTCGGAGGAGCTGACTGAAAAATATACAGGTGGTAAAGTCGATATTGTTTACAAAAATGCACAGGGCGATGCGGCAGCGCTGAATACCATCTGCCAGGAGATGGCAGACAGCGGTGTTGACCTGATTGCAACGATTGCGACTCCGGCGACCCAGGCGATGGTAAACCTGGAGACGGATATTCCGGTATTCTTTATCGCTGTTTCCAATCCGGTCGGCGCGGGTGTCATTACCGATATGGAAAAGCCGGATAAGAATGCAACCGGTACTTCCAATGCGATTCCGGTTGAGGATATTTTCGCACTGAGCGATAAGCTGACACCAGATTGTAAGACCTACGGAATGTTGTATAATACAAGCGAGATCAATTCCGTCAGCACCGTGGAGAATGCAAAAAAATATTTAGACGATCAGGGACTTTCTTATAAAGAGGCGGTTGTTACGAACTCATCTGAAGTACAGCAGGCGGCACAGTCTTTAGCGGGTGAGGTTGACGCGATTTTCGTACCGAATGACAGTGTCATCCAGAGTGCAATGCCGATGGTAACGGAAGTGGCAAGAGATGCGAAGATTCCGGTATATGGAAGTTCCGCTGTTATGGTTGATTCCGGTGCATTTGCAACGATTGCGATTAGCGATACCGAGATCGGCGCACAGACCGCAGATATGGCACTGGAATACTTAAACGGAACTGCGATGGAGGATATTGCAGCTGTTGTGGTACCGGCTTCCAATATGGTAATCAATCAGGATACAGCCGATGCACTGGGAATCACATTCTCGGATGAGGTGCAGAACGAGGCAACCTTTGTAAAGGATGCGGAGTAAGATATATAGCAGTCTGGCTGGTACGCACATTCATTGATTGTGGAAATTTGCGGAGTAATTACAAACGAACTTGAAAATAGGAGGAAGCGCACATGACACTGGTGATCGGATCCCTGCAGTTGGGATTTTTATATGGAATACTGGCGCTTGGAATATACGTCACATTCCGCATTTTAAATATTCCGGATCTGACGGCGGAGGGGAGTTTTACGCTGGGACTGGCAGCCTCGGCGGTCTGCACGCTGGCGGGGCATCCGGTTGCCGGGATCGTGGCAGCAGCTATGGCCGGGGCGCTGGCAGGCTGTGTGACAGGCGTACTCCAGACGAAGATGGGGATTCATGCGGTATTAGCTGGCATCCTCACAATGTGCGGGCTTTACACCATCAACCTGATTGTGATGGGAAGCAGCCCGAATATTTCCCTCATCAATGTTCCGACCATATTTAAAGCGGCAGAAAGCCTGGGACTTTCAAAAGAGGCGGCAAGACTCGTGATTGCGATCACGGCAGCAGCAGTCTGCCTGGTGCTGCTGATTCTTTTCTTCCGGACGCATCTGGGACTCTGCATCCGGGCGACGGGCGATAATGAGGCGATGGTGAGCGCGTCCTCCATCAATGTAGACGCGATGAAAATCACGGCGCTGGCATTCAGCAATGCACTGGTAGCGGTCAGCGGCGGTCTGATTGCCCAGTATCAGGGATTTGCGGATGTAAACTCCGGTTCCGGTATGCTGGTCGTAGGTCTGGCATCGGTCATCATTGGCGAAGTGATTGTTGGAAAAAGAGGTCTGGAAATCGGATTTTTTTCCTCGATTTTCGGTTCGATCATCTACCGTTATATCATCGCAGCGGCAACCAAGAGCCAGATTTTTCCGGCATATGCGTTAAAACTGGTATCAGCGTGCATCGTAGCGGCGGCGCTGGCGCTTCCGGCGATCCGTTATCAGATGGGGCTTTCAAAGATGAAGCGGACGAGAGAAAGAGATATGTGTGAACAATAACCTGGAAAGCAGTTACAAACAGGGATAAAAGATGGAGATGTACTATGTTAGATGTAAAACAGGCAACCAAAGTATTTTCCGCTGGTACGGCGAGCGAGCACCACGCTTTGAACGGACTGAACCTGCATCTGGATGATGGGGAGTTCGTGACGATCATCGGTTCCAACGGAGCGGGAAAATCGACGCTTTTTAATGCGATCTGCGGCAATTACTGGCTGGATCAGGGACAGATTTTCCTGGATGGTCAGGATATCACTTTTCTGTCGGAGCATCGTAGGGCGCGCCAGATCGGGCGCGTGTTCCAGGATCCGATGAAAGGAACGGCACCGCATCTGACGATCGAGGAAAATCTGGCGCTGGCATATACCCGGAAGGATCGGAAGCCATTTCGAAGTGCGGTCCGCAAACAGGAAAAGGATCTATTCCGGACAGAGCTTGAGAAGTACCATATGGATCTGGAAAACCGTATGAAGACGAAGGTAGGGCTTCTGTCAGGTGGTCAGAGACAGGTTGTGACGCTTCTCATGTGTACGCTTGTCATGCCAAAGCTCCTTCTTCTGGATGAGCACACAGCGGCGCTTGACCCGGCGACGGCGGATAAGGTCATGGAGATCACGCGGTCGATTGTGTCGGAAAACCACCTGACGACGCTGATGATCACCCACAATCTGTCGCAGGCGCTCACGACCGGAAATCGGACGATCATGCTCGATGAAGGGCGGATCATCCTGGATCTGGGCGGTGAGGAGAGAGCGAAAATGGGGGTGAATGACCTTTTAGACTGCTATGCGGAGAAAAAGAAGAAGGCATTTGATAATGACCGGATGATGCTGGCAGGGACTTATTTCACAGCCCCTTAAATTTTTCTTAGAATACATCTAAATCCTGTCCATTTACAACGGCACCTTCATATCCGGCATCACGGATTTCCTGCAAAATGGCGGTGTTTCTGCGCGCCATCTCAGCTTCGACATCGCGGGTGTTGTCCTGGATTTCCATGTGATAGATACGGTGGTAGGTAACCAGAAGCCGCGGGTGCGCTTTGGCGGCAATCTTTGCCAGATCAACGCTGAGAGTGTGAACTTCCTGGTGGTATTTCTGCCATTTTGGCTCTCTGGCGGAGAGTCCGGCGGTGTACTCGACCTCATGGAGGAGAATATCGCAGCCTTCCGCTTTCTGCGCCACGATCTCAAGCGGAGCCGTGTCACCGCTGATCACGATCACCTTATCCGGCGTTGTAAACTTAAATCCGTAGCTTTCAAGCGTACCGTGGGTGACTGGAAATGCCTCAACCGTCACGCGGTCATCCTGATAAATGATACCAGGCTGGATATCGGTAGTTTCGACTTTGTAGCCATTTTCGTTGGCTTTTTCAAAGCCGTGGATACGGAAGTCGATGTCCGTCTCATATGCTTTTAAAATATGTTCGGTCATGTTCTGGATGCCTTTTGGACCGAATACTTTCAGCGGCTTCGGGCGTTCCAGCACCCACGGGGTAAAAATGAGATCCGGATAGCCGGCCGTGTGGTCGGTGTGCAGATGTGTGCAGAATGCGATCATCAGCCGGTCCGGGCGCAGGGCATCAATTCCCTGTTGGTATGCTTTCGCCGCCTGACGGACAACGCCAGGACCAAAATCTACAAGATAAGCGCGGTCGCCTACGACAACTGCGGAAGAAGGACCGCTGGCATTCGGGCAGGCATTCGGGGTGCCGGTTCCGAGAAGTACAAGCTTTGTTTCCATCATAAATATTCATCTCCTAAATTCATATGTAATATATTTTGCGCGAAATCATGAAAAAAGTTCGGGCAAATTAGATGTGTTCAGCCTTTGCACAGGTAAACACTGTGTCAAAGGCTGCATATATGTTTCGATCATTTTGTTTTCATCAAGTGAAAGGTTTAATTTTGAGCGTCGTCTGTATGCCGGATGGAGATTCCTGTAAATCCATAGAAAATACTGAACAAAGGTGTTAAGTACAGTAAGAACAGGTATGGGAAGAATACTGACCAGGCAACGCCGAGGGTTCCAGACATGTATACACAGTAACCGTGCCACGGAATCATCGGACCGGATAAAGTACCTGCGTCCTCAAGGGTACGGGAAAGGATTTTCGGTGCGATTTTTCTGGATTTGAACAGCGGTTTCATCATATTTCCAGTCAGGACGTGGGACATCGGCTGGGAACAGCTGATTAAGCTGGTTACATAGCCGACTAAAAGGCTTGCTGCAATCAGGCTGCCATCGCTGTTGATGTGATTTACGATGGCGTTTAAGAGATTGCCGAGAACGCCGAGGCGATCCAGCATACCGCCCATACCAACTGCAAAGCAGATGATTGCCACATACTGAAGCATGCTGCTCATACCGCCGCGGTTTAAGATGGTCTGTAAAATACCTTCCTCAATGCTGGTACTGTATCCGTTGTAAGCAACACGGATGATACTCTGCAGAGTTGCGCCCTGATAGAAGAAAGAGACAGCTCCGGCGCAGATGGCGGAAAGACCAAGGGAGACAACCGCGTTTACTTTGCATAAAAGAAGAATAATGATTGCGATGGCTGGCAGCAGAGTGATGAAGCCAAGTTTAAACTCACCTTGCAGGGCATCGATGTATGTCAGAAGATTTCCAGTTTCATAGTTCCCTGAAGTCTGGCTGATGCCAAGAATTACAAAGAGAACCAGGCTGATGACAAAGGTCGGAAGCGTGGTCCAGAGCATGGAACGCACGTGGTCGTTTAATTTAGAGCCAGCAACCGCTGGAGCCAGGTTGGTTGTGTCGGAAAGCGGGCTTAATTTGTCACCGAACATCGCGCCGCAGATGACAGCACCTGCCACCATGCCAGGATGGATGCCCATCGCGTTGCCGATTGCCATCATGGCAACACCGGCACTGCCGACGGAACCGTAGGAGGTTCCGGTCACAAGGCTTAATACGGCACAGAAAATCAGGGTCAGAGGCAGCAGCCAGGTCGGGTTGATCAGTTTTAAACCGCCGACAATGATGGTTGCAATCGTGCCGCTTTGCAGCCAGGTACCGATCATGACGCCGATTGCCATGAGCAGGCACAGGGTAGGAACGACAACCCGGATCGCGTCGTAAGCGCCGTTTACAACATGCTCATAATTTATGCGTAATACCTTACAAAACAGATAGATGATGATCCAGCTCATAAATAGTCCAATCATCGGTCCGCCCGTTTTCAGCCGGATGCAGACTGCAACCGCTCCGATGATCAGGAGCAGAAGCAGAAGCGACTGAGGCATGTTTAATTTTTTGTCTTCGCTCATAACATAGTTCCTCCCTAATGTGAAAGTCGTGCTTTTTTGAATTTAATGCGTTGAGGTTTAACGCGTTAAATTGTAAATTTATTTTCATTATACAGAATAATTCCGAAAAAATCAACCGTAGGAATAATAATTATTTGGCTCAAGGGGAGAGTATTCACGGGTAGGCACTTTTGGAACCGAAAGTGCCGTAAGAAAACGTGGTGGCAGC
>OMGP01001000.1_pt1 | contig 25870 bp, 14 predicted proteins | sample 1646091 | NCBI WGS metagenome assembly OMGP01 (sample SAMN05578580, study PRJEB25193) | human gut metagenome | biome: Human Microbiome; feature: human-associated habitat; material: feces | host: Homo sapiens | place: USA:Birmingham | reverse complement strand
TGAATTCCAAAATATTCTGCCGGCCAAATTGTTAAATTAAAGATATTACTAAGAATACTGTCTTCCTTAGGCATCAACGTCTTTGCACTCTTTTCTTTTACTTCATATGTATTGCCATTATCTGTATATGCTATAGCTTCCAGATAGATAGCATCTGCCTTCTTAAGCTCATTGTCATATGTATCACCTAGGAAAGTGAATGTCACAAAGTCATCTTGTAATGCTGCTAGCGGTTCAACTTTATTATAGTGAAAAGCACAGAAATCAGTTACTTCGCCTACTCCTTCTACCACTTCGAAGCAGTCGTTACTAGGTACATACTTCTTGTATTTCATACCGTGTTCGTCATTTGCAGGAAAATCGTCTTCTGCAAAATTAATGAAGAAAGCAGGCTTAAAACGGAGATTTTTAGGTCCGGTTTTACATTTCAAAGTTATTTTAATAGTAGCGTTCTCATGTTCAAGCATCGTATAAATCTTATTCGTACTAAAGGCTACCCATTCCATATCGTTCAAGACATTGGTGCCCACACCATATTCAGCCCTTAATACTTCCGCCCAAGGTACATCCACATTTTTGGGCACTAATTGGGGGTCAACAGGTGACATGGGAAACGGAGTTATTCCATCTTCCTTACCAGTAGCCGTATAGGTCACAGTTGTATTCTCACGTGCATTCCAACTTTTCGGGACTAAGATTGCCATAAGAAACTTCCTCGTTTGATTTTCTGCTGATTCGATATGCGCATCAATAGTAAAAGTTGCAATTTCTCCTGCTTTTGCCCAATAAATGGGATTCTCTTCCGTTCCTTGGTTGATATTGACCTTATCAAGATAAACACATCCGACTACAACAAGAGCCATCAGAATACTACTGCCTACCCAAGCAACCCTATTTTTTTTTATATTCGTTTTCATAAAATTACCTTAAAACATTATTCTGTTACTTGCTTAAAAGTATAGATATACTTATTTGTATGACATCCCGGACTCAAAGTGATGGTCATCTGACGTTTTCCATTTACTGTTCGAAACCCAATAAGTGTCTTTATTTCCTTCTCTGTCCCATTTTCTTTAAAAAAAAGATGGAATGGATATATTGGATCATCTACACTCCAGCTACCATTACCTTTCACGATAAAAGGTAAATAGTTTTCTATTTTGTATGTATTATCTTCATTCAGCACAATATGGAAACGCGTAAAATCCATCATGTCCGTAATGTCTACTCCATTTCGAGAAACAGCCGACAATTGCCAGTTGGCATTTATGTTTTTAGCTACTTCTGAATAATTTTCAGGGGTTATTTCATCTTTAAATGTATTGCAAGAGCTGACAGCTATCGCCAATGTAAAGAAAACCCCCATTGTAAATCGTATATTTAATTTCATATTATACTCTATTTCTTAGAATTATTCGTAATAAGGATTTTGTATCAAATCTTCAGACTTCACCGTTTCTTTATAAGGAATAGGAAAGAAGTACATCGCTTTACGGAAAGTATGTTTACGCACCGGAATTATCTTACCCTTCTCCGTCACACTTTTTGTAATTTCGAATCCATGCATCTGTTTATTCTCAGTTTCCTCAGCAATCATCCAACGGCGCACATCAAAGAAACGATGTCCCTCGAATGCCAACTCAATGCGACGTTCTAATCGAATAGCATCTCGCATTTTCTCATAATCCCTATCTATCCCCTCTGCCAATCCATATCTGCCATCCTGTCCAGGGTCGATACCTGCACGTTCACGAAGTTTTTCCAACACTTTACGAGGACTTATAGTATACTCACCTAAAACATCCTCATGATCTGGACCATAATATTCATTGGCTGCTTCTGCATAATTCAGTAGAATCTCAGCATAACGAATCAAGTCAAATGCTTGAGAAGTACCTACAAACCAATTTCCCGCTAATTGACGATGACTAAATTTACGAATATAATATCCAGTTGGCGTACCGCTTCCAAAAGCATCGGTAGTTGATCCTTCCCCTTTATGAGTATAAACGACGTGGTCTTTGTCACCTCCACTCATCATTACACTACCATTCCAAACAACCGTGTTGGCAAAACGCGGGTCACGTCCTTCTGCCGGTTTCAAAGGATCATAAGGATATTTATCACTTTGTCCTATTGATTTCCCATCTTTCATAGGGAACTGTTCTACCAAGTCATGATAAATATAACCACCATTACCATTCCCGCCACAAGTGGGAGGTCCAAATAATGCTTCACGCTGATTTCCTTCTCCCGGTCTACATTCGAACAATGCTTCACAGTATGTTCCATTCGGATAAGTCACTCCATTAGCACCATCCGACACTTTACCAAAGTCATTGTTATGGAAAATGGCATAAAATCCCCAACCAGGTTCAGCACTTCCTTGGTTATATCCACCACTTTCTATATGGCGTATATAAATGGAATAACGGTTCAATTTTATCACATCAAGAGCTGCATCGACAGCCACTTTCCAGCGTTCTTCTTTATACTCAGGATAACCAATCAACTCTTTGGGGCAATTAGTAGCTATACCAAAATCACTACCATTGAATAATTTACTGGCTTCGTACAAACGAATACGTGAAATCAGTCCTTTACATGCTCCAGCTGTAGCACGTCCATTATCCATACCACTGAACACAATAGGCAAATCTTTCGCAGCCAATTCACATTCATCTACAATGTATTTCACACAATCAGCATATGTGTCACGCTTTGTTTTCATATCATCTGCGACCTCATATATGGTATCACCAAGCAAAGGCACTCCACCATAATGACGTAACATCATCGCATAATACCATGCGCGCAAGAATCGGGCTTCTGCCTTATATTGGACCTTAGTAGATTCAAGTAACGGAGCAGCATCTACGTACTTCATAAATAAATTCACTCTTCGGATATTAGTGTACGCCTTCTTCCAAACATCATCTTCTAATACATTTAGCGAATTAATAGTTCCGGTAGCAAACATCACATCATTGGTTACATCAGAGACAACTTTATAAGCAGCCTCATCACAAGCAGTTTGTAAGCCTCCATGCTCTTTCGTTACCCCGAAAGCATTAGTTGTGTATCGATTAGGCTTAACATCATAACCAACATCTACATAAATTTGAGAAAGGAAACCTGCCGTATATGCACTATCCGCAAAGACAGACTCCCGGTCAAGATCTGTCGTTTCAATTTGCTCTAAATTAGCGCAAGATGAAACCAACCATACACCTGCAATAGGTAAGAATAAATAAAATAAGCTTTTCATATACAATAGAAATAGCGGTTAATAAATCGTTTATAAACTCTGTTAACAGTAAAATTCATTATTATTAGTTTTTTTTATCATGCTGCATTTATATTTTATAAAGTAAGAACGATTATAACAGATTATACCACTAAATAAAAATGTATTTTTTTCAATGGATTCAATACCTTCACAGCAAAATCTATAAAAGTGTAAGAAGCAGATTAAATCTTTGTCTGATACTTATCTTTTGTATCCGGATCTGCGAAAAAATAGGAATCATTACAGACTATCTGTATGAACAGTATGACGTATTCTAAGTTACAAACAACGAGATAGCCATTTTTAATTACGACATTCTACCTCTCATTTAAATGTTTATTTAGTAAATTCATAATCAAAAGCTTGAATTTCAACCGGTCCAAGTAAACCCGAAGACTGCAATGGTGAATCAGCTTTCCATGGATTGATAGTTGTCCACGTCGGACGCAGGTCTTCCGGAAGAGATTGGTCACCAATAAGGCGATTTTGCCAATTATTGACGACTGTTATTTCCAACTTATTCTCGCCTTTCTTCAAATAGTCAGTCACATTCATACGATATGGGTACGTCCATACACCTCCTACATAATGTCCATTTAAAGTAACTTTAGCCATCACCATCACACTGCCTAAATCAAGATACAAATTCTTCAATGGGAGTTCTTCTAATATGAATTCTGTTTCATAAACAGCCTGTCCAGAGAAATATTTGATTTTATCATCATCGGAATTTATCCAATCTTTTAAGTGAGACCAAACAACAGGTGTTTCCATGCCACGTTTACCAGCTTCAAATGTTATCTTCCAAGGTGTATCTATCGTATAAACCATTTCTTTCATCGGAAAATTTTCTTTCTTCTCTGTTGTTTTATCATTTTTGCAGAAAACTATAAAAGTACTTTCATTTCCTTCTAACTCAATTGGTAAAGATATATCTCCTTCTTTACTTTCAAAATCAGGTAAATGGCGAATCTCTCCTGTTACAGGATTCCAAAGCTGCGGAAACAATTCCTGCGAAACGCGGAACTCTCCGTTGAAAACGACTTTTTCATTATCCTGATTGGACACAAAATAAATTTCCGCATCCGGCAAAGTTCGATGTATAAACAGAACCGGAATATCTTTTTCACATGTGAAATCAGGATGTATATTTAGTGTATCCAGTACTTCTTGCATAGCAATACCTCGGTGGAATACTTTACCTTTTCCATAATGACTGTTAGCGAACAATTCTGTACCGATACGCAACACTTCCTTATCTACTTCAGGATAACCAGACAAACTTGGAGAATATTCAGGAGCACCACCATAAACAGCCAAACCTGCACGTACCAGTTCGCTGATCTTTTTCAGCACTTCGGGACGCATGCTTTTTTGATTAGGTAATACCAGTAAACGGTATTTCATTCCATCAGGCAGAGTTAAACAAGCATCCTTTACAGTAGCCCTCGTTAAAAGCACCTCACTATTAATAAAATCAAAAGAGTAGCCTTTGGGTAATTGAGGGTCTATCGAACCCGTCATCTTCGGAGTATCTTCCCCGATAAAATAAGCAACATCTGCCACATAGGTACCCTGCTGCAAAAGAAAATTCGCTCTCCTCAAATAGTTTGTAAACAGATCCATCTGGCTAAACCAAGTATTCTTACGATGAAAATCATTTCCGAACCAAGCACTCACACCGGGATTACGATCTTCATAAGGTTGATGAATATACAAATGAAGTAAGGAAGCATTGATACCTTCTGTGAAAAAGCGGTCAATACGTGCTTTCATATCGCCTGGATAATGGGTAAAATTCGGGCCTCCACTTGTGCATGATTCTGCCCAGATGCGCTTCTTACCATAAATATGTCCACAGGAAGAGGCACAACGGTTCTCAATCAGTCCCAAATCACCAAAACTCCAGAACTCACCACTGATTTCATCCGACTGCCCGCCATATTGTAAAAACTCACCCGGAAATCCCCAATGCCCATAGTTTTCCAACCAGGTAGTAAGTCCATGCTGATGGCAGATAGTTCTCAGTCCACCTACATAGTCATACGAAATACCATCAGCAATTAAACGACGCAAATCCCAAAGAAAACGTGAAGACATGTCTTCATTACCTACGACTTTTCCATACAGAGCTGGTAAATAAGGTAGAGGATCATATCCATAAACTTTTTTAAAACGTTCCAACATATCATCTGTCCAGTTCTGACTACCCGTCTCATAACTATCCTGTACAACAATCTTCAGACTCTTACGATCGGCTTCAGGGATACGGCGAAGAATTTCACCCATATAGGCGTCAAAGTGTGCACCGACATGTTTCTTACTCATCTTATCCACTTCAAGTCCGGTAGCCTCAGGAGTAGCAGGTGTATTCGTCACACCTGTGGTTTTCATTTCCAGACAAGAAACAATCCAGTCACCAGCGGGCACATTCCAAGTCAAAGTCCCACCTGACGAAAGAGAAGCAGTCAAATCTATCACCTTATCTTGTGGAATAGTAAATCCTTCCGCCTCATTATACCAATCCTGATTAGCCCACATATATGAGTCCCACTTAGGATCAGGTCGTTGATACATCTTCGCTAAAGTTTGTTCCGGATATCGTTCTATCATTCTTGCAGAGGAAAGAACAACTGTAGCTTCTATATCTCCATAAGAATTGATTGGTCTATCCAATAACAGACGGAAATCTCCGGATTTTGTTGCAGGAAGAGATAGAACAACCGGAGCATTTGCAAAGAATCCAACAGACCGCATGCCATTGGTACGATCTATCTCAAATTTCCGAATCGTTTGATAAGTATTACCTATTTTAGCTTGCAGTTCTGCTTTTGTCCATACATAGTTGTTTGTAGTAAAAGTGAAGCTACGAATTGGTTGAGATTCATCGATATGCATATCAAAAGCCACGGGTTCGTATCCTTTCTGTTGTAATTTCCATTCTTTTTTAAACACATCGCTCTGCGTTGGATAAGCAATGACGCGAACCAATTGCATGGAATCCGAGTATCCGGGTACTGTATATGAGAGAGTTTGCGGACCTTTTACCTGCATATCTGTAGAAGCCAAATAGCGCATACTCTGCTCCGGTTTCACCCACGGTCCTCCCGATTGACTCCATCCCGGACTATTAAACATTCCTATTTCAATATCAAGTTCCGTCGCAGTTTTTAATGCTGCATGTACGGCTTCCCACCATTCAGGCGTGAAGATCTTCACCTCTCCGTAGGAATTTCCTCCTATATCAATATTCCCAATATACGCACGGGTGATTCCTGCCTTTTTCATAGCATGCAAATCTTTAATCACTCCTTCCTTTGAAATATTATCGGAAATCCAATACCAATAACATCCCACCCTAATACTATCTGGTATCTCACGAAATCCCTTTTCAATAGTTCCTATCGAAAACATATCTTTTGTATTCGAGCACCCTGACAGAAAACAAATCACAACGCTTGCAAGTATTACTAATATATTTTTCATAATATCATATTTTTCACTTTAGTCAAAACAGAGGACTTCCAGCAATTCATCCGGCTATTAATAAAAAAAGAGAATAAACAAACCGAAGAAATATTGTGGTACTTCAAACACCAATCCGAATCTTTTACTCAATATCTATTGAACTATATACTATGAACGTCCAGAAGCTGGAATACCACTAAAAAGAAATAAAAAATAATCGAATAGCTCCGGCCTGTTTCAAAGAGTATAAAAATATTCTTTTACCACTGCACTATCATCACATACCACCATTACAACATTTATCATCATCATGCCCCATAATGTGACGAACATCAATAATGAGAATCAGCAGCTGAATTAGATTAAAACGGTATGGAGATGAACTAATCTTAGTTTCTCTAAAACTTAATCTGCATTATGCAATGATTTAACATTCATCATACATAAATTTATTCGTCTGACAGTTGTTGAACTTTCGTCTGACAACTGTTATTCTTTCGTCTAACAGTTGTCAGACGAAAAAGAAACAGTTGTCAGATGAATAAATCCATGTATCATTAGCCATAAATCCATTAGGCATTAAAAATAAATCTGCGCAAGCTCGGATTTAGTTCATAACGGTCAAGTTATGAATGAAGAATGATCAATGGACTAGGATTTACGTGTCATTTCTTAATGAGGCACACGTTATCCCTTCATGAATGGCAAGAAACTATTAATGATTCAAATCAAACACAAAATCATAGTTACCTTCTTCCACGGCAATTGTTTTCTTTTCAATGCTAACTTTCTTCTTATTCATCTTGCACGAAGTAGCAGCATCGGGTATGCAAATAGTGGCAGTAGTTCCGGAAGGAACTGAAACTTGAAGATTCAGCTGGCTATTTTTCAATTCCCAATTGACGATAATAGTACCATAAGGTGACTCTTTCGTAGTTTTAGCCCAAGTGACCCCGTTCGGAATTTGAGGATCAATATAGACATGACGATATCCCGGAGCAGCCTCATCAGAACGTATTCCTCCTACAGCTTGATAGAACCAGGTGCCGATGCCATTGTAACAATTATGCACCCGGCTACGTTCGCCACTCCAATATTCCCAGGTTGCTGTAGCTCCATTATCAATCATATATAGATACCCGGGATAATCACGTTTCTTCAATATCTGATAGAAGAAATCCACTTTTTTATTCCGAACGGCCCATTCTGTTAGGATAGGCACTCCAACAAGACCGACTGCTATATGTCCTTTATGTTTTTCTTCAGTGATAGCCATCATATTCTCTCTTACCGTATTGTATAAAGCATCGGGGACAACGCCTACCAACATAGGATAACACATATCCAACTGCGAACCTGTGGAATAGATACCCTCACTCGGACGATAGAAAGTCTGATGTATCAGTTTATTAAGCTTTTCTTTACGGGTTGCAAATTCTTCGGCTTCTTCTTTCTTACCCAACACTAAAGCTACTTTATTCATAGCACCCAGACATTCACTGATAAAACAGTTACTTACCAAATCCACAGAAGATTGAGCACCGGCATCCACTCCCATCGGTGCCAGCCAGTCGCCAAGATACCAGTCGCGATATTTCGTATCAGGCCAGCGTTTCAATAAACCGTCGACAGTATATTTATCAACATATTTGAACCACTCTTTCATTTGAGAATAATATTTCTCAATCAGTCGCGGATCATTGTAGTTGACATAAGTTCTCCAAGGAGCCAGCACAAAGAATCCACACCAATAAGGACCGCCGCCACCCGCACCAGGATTAGGACCTACGTGTGGCAAACTACCTCCCTCACGCATGGAATCTCCCCATGTCTGTATCCAGTTTTCAAAAGTCGGAACTACATCATACATGGTTTGCAAAGACATCGTTGAAGAGTTTCCATCACCACCATAACCGGCACGTTCCAGATGAGGACAGTCTACCATATATCCACTAAAGGTGAGACATTTCATTGTATACTGAATCATATTATGAATGGCATTCAAATCGGCATCCGAACATTCGAAAGTGGCCGCTTGCTGATAACCTCCGTGAATCTGGAGCGATTTCATCCATTCTCTTTCCGGCTTTACAGGAAGATTGGAAATACGCACATACCGATAAGCGTGATGATTGAATTTATTTCTAAAGCATTCTCCATTCCGTCCACCGGATATATAAATATCACTTTCACCCTGTTTGTCAAATTCTCCGTCTTTAGTCAGATTATCACTGTATTCCATTGTTATTTCATGACCTACAGGCAATGTAGGCATATACATTTCAAACCATCCGGTCTGCACCCGTCCCATATCTACCAGCCAAGTGTCTTCATTCAATTGCCTTATAGAAACAGGTTGTAGTTTCTGATAGATTTTATTGACCTCACACATTTGGGGTGAAGCAATATGATCGGGAACTTTCACCGTTACTACCGGAGCCCATTTCATCTTGTTCAATGCTTGTGAAGAAAGATCTGTCGGCAAAATTCTTCCATCTACTCTTTCACCAGCGAATTGCAGTGCCCGCCAAGTCCCTGTATCCGAATAACCACTTTCGCGTCCACACCATGAACTATCTGTTTTTGTCAGTACTTCCCATTTTCCATTTCGTAAAACATCCAGTTCCGCTTTCACCAATGGGCCGTCGTAAGCTGATCCGAAAGTAGTACTTTTATACCATCCCTGTCCAAGCCAGATCAATAAGTCGTTTTCTCCCTCTCGCAAGTAGGGAGTTACATCATAAGTGACGATCAATGAACGCTTAGTCAGATGAGATACAGCAGGTGTCAGTACATCCTCGCCAACTTTTTCGCCATTGATATAAATCTCATGATAACCCAATGTATTCACATGCAAAAAAGTGGTTTCCCCTTTTGTTGCATTTACTTTCTTACGAAGAATAGGAGCACAGACCTTTCCTCCCTCAACAGATGAGCCTATATATTCGCCATGCATATGTGATTTATCCAAAATGCCAACGGCAAAACGAGCTACCGGACTCCAGGCTGAAGCCTGTTTTTTGGAATCCCATGCACGAACTCTCCAATAACATAATGAGCGGGAAGACAAAGGAGCACCTTGATAAGGCACCATTACCGAAGCATCGGATTTCAATTTCCCGGTATTCCATAAATCGGCTTTATCTTGTATCAGAAGAATACTGTCCGAAGCCACTTGTATCTCATAGTAAGTTTGTCTACCTTTCAACCCATCACCTTTCAGCTTCCAACTGAAATGAGGAGTAGTATTATCAATCCCCAAAGGATTCACCAGATTCTCACACTTCATTTCTGTCAGCATGAAAGGAGCTTCCTTCGCTTTGCCATACACAAACGCCGATATACTGCAGAAACAGCCTATCAATCCTACACTCAATAATCGTTTCATTCTACTCATACTACCATTTTTATTAACTTATTTAAGAACGACAAAGTTATACGATCCCGATAACACCTCCATTCGATTCGGATGTACTTCATCTTTTATAATAGTCCCCACCCTGCTCACCGGGATTCCCGATTCCAGAATCGTGTTGCTTCCCCAATCCGGAATGACAACCGTAGCCGATGTATTGGCAGGTATTTCTATTTTAAGACTTAAATTTCCATTCTCATTTATTTTCCATTCAGAACAGATCCTACCATATAAACTTTCATACGATGCTTTACAATATTTCAAATCCGACACAAGTTTCGGCGCAATATAAAAATATTTCATTCCGGGATTCAACGGATCAGGCTTTATACCTGCCAGTGAACTGTAGAACCACGCCACAACACTTCCAAACATTGGATGGCAATGACCACATCCTTCATCGTTTCCGTCACCATTCCACGTTTCCCAAAGAGTATTATTTTTCTTATCAGCCAGATAGCCGTATCCCGGAAAATCTCTTTGATTCATTAATTTATACGCAAGGTCTGCTCTTCCATTTTCTGTCAGGACTTTCAACACAAGCGGCGTGGCAAGTATACCTGTATCAAAATGAAAATTAATATCTTCCAGATGTTCAAGCAAAGCTGAAAAAACTCTTTCATACTTGTCTTGAGGAACAAGTCCGAATGCCAGTGCAAAAACATCAGATCCTTGTTTTCCCTCCCAATAATGATGGGTATCTTCATTATAGAACTCGACATTGAAATTCTCTTTTATTTTCCGGACTTGTTCCCGAAAAAGATTCTCATCCCCGGTTTCATTCAACGTTCTTGCTATTTCTGTCATGATGCAAGCGACATGATAAAAATAGGCCGTATTCACTAATGATGTAGGAATTTCAAGAATATTATGAGGGGTAGACCATTCTCCCAAACACCATCCATTGGGTTCTTCTCTGACTACTATTCCTTTATCGTCCGTACGTGTTTCCAAATATTCAACCCAGTGTTTCATACCATTATAATGTTCATGCAATAACGCCGTATCACCATAATGACAGAAATAGGCCCAAGGGATAATAACATAAGCCGACCCCCAGGCAGGTCCTCCCCCTCCCCCACCAAAAGGAGCAGTATGAGGAACATAACCCGTTTTCTTATTACTTGCATCACTGATATCGCTCACAAATTTCTTGAGAAACCCTGTCATATCATACGAATAAAGTAAACTCTCCGTAATCACCTGTCCATCCCCCGTATAGGCCAATCTCTCACGATGCGGATCACTACTTATTATACCTTTGAAATTAGCATGCATCGTACGATTATAAGCCTGACAGATATTATTAAATAACTCATTGGAGCATTCAAAACTTCCTGTATTCTCTATATCCGTATAAATAGATTTCACAATAACACTCTGTTTTGAGATTTCTATTCCTTTCGCTATAATCTCAATCTTTTTAAATGCATGCCAGGTAAACTGGGGTTCCCATTTTTCTATATTTCCACCTTTTAGAACATAAACATCTTTCTGACCATAGTCCAATCCTTCATCACTGATAAAACGTAATTTCACAGAATCTCCCCGTTCTCCTTTTACTGACAGTTCGCACCAGCCGGAAACTGTTTCAGGTAGAGTAAAAGTATAGGTTGAATCGTTCATCTTCTCAAAATGAGCATTCATCGTTTGCATCACTTTATTGAACGGAATCGTCTGTGCTTTTAAAGCACCTGTGGGCGGACGTACAAGCAAGGCCGATCTCCATGTTGATTCATTATAGTGCGTCTGATTCCATGAGCCTAATTCAAGACGGGCATCATAAACTTCACCGGTAAATATAGCATCATGCAAAATCGGTCCCGTAGTAGTTTTCCATGATTGATCCGAGACTATCGTTTCTTTCGTTCCATCTTTATATTCAATTTCCAGTTGCAGTATCATTTTAGGGACATCATACCACATATATCCTTCCACAATACGGTCACGCTGATTATACCAACCATTACCTAGGATAACTCCTATCACATTGTTTGATTTCTGCAGACTAGAAGTTACATCAAATGCATTGTAAAGTACTCGTTGTGTTGACTGGTCGTCATAGTGATACAAAAGCTTTTTCAATGACCGCTTATCATAATTCGTAACGGCAGGAGCTAATACTTGATCTCCGACTTTACTTCCATTTATATACATTTCATAGAATCCTAATCCTGACACGTATACTCTAGCTTTCCTGACTGCTTTTTTAATAACAAACTCTTTACGAAAATAGGGTGCCGGAGAAGTACATGCAGAATCGGGATATAAATCTTCGGTTTGTCCTATCCATTTTGCCTGCCAATCAGAAGCCTGTAACAGACCCATCGTCCAATTCGAAATATCGCTCCAATTGGATGGAATGTCATTTTCATCCCAAATCATCACTTTCCAGAAAAGTTGATTTCCGGATAATAATGCTTTTCCCCGATAGTTGATTATAGACTCTGACGACTTCATCTTACCAGAATCCCAATAATTTCCCTTTCCCTTATTTAATTGTTTAATATTATCAGACACAAGAATGCGATAGGCAGATTGTTTCTTTCCTCTTTGATCTGATGATAATTGCCATCGAAGTTGTGGATTCCGGCTCTCGACAAGAATTGGAGTTTTCATATTGTCGCAATGCAGATTCACAACACGGATGTCACTCCTTCCATAAGCAAAGGAAGACAATATTATCAACAGAAAAAGACTTCCGATAAACTTGTTCATCTTATAGTAACTAAAGGATTGTTTCATATGCACGGGTTCTTTCACTATACAGCTATCATTATTTCATTCTAGTCAGTTTCATCTGATGAGTAACCGGTTTATTTATTCTATAAATTGTTTCAACAATAGAATTCATATAATCACTCCATACCTTACGTATTTCAGGATGCATTGCTTTGACATACCAGTCATAGCTTGCTCTAAGAAAAAAATCTTTAGGCAGGTATTCCTGAAGTTTATCGATAGCTTTCTGATTATCGGCAAACAATAATCCCTCCTTTTTCAGGAAAGAATATTCTGTCCACAAATATTCTCTGAACCGTTTCTCTATTTCAAACCGTTCTTCATTCAGGTACATGATTGTCATAGCCTGCTGATATTGGGGAGTAGTCGGATAGTCCGCCAGATTAATCCCGTCTGCCAATCGTTCGGATGAAATCTCATCTATAAACTGACCATCTATAGTCAACCGATACCTCCCTTTCTCCAGGTTGATTACCTGAAAGTATTCCTGATTAAATTCCTCCATAAACGGGATTAACTGCATGGCATCACGTTGAGATCTCTTGTTTCCCCAGCCATGCCGCGGAATAGAATCCAAAGGATAAGGAAGCGCATTGGCCAGATAGTCAAAAGCCAGTTCGCCTTCTTTCTTCTTTAATCGGGAGATTTTACAGTTTTGGTGGGTTACAACATTCGAGTGCTGTGCATCAATGGAAAAATCCGACACTTTATGTCCTGCCAGCCCTTGCGCTTTCAAGAACAAATAAGCCATCACCATCTGGCCATCATTATCCGGATGAATCCGATCTATCCGGCAAAAAGTAAATGTCGAATCTTTCTTCTGTTCTCTTAGACTGATTTCGCACATCGGTTGGTTGAAATCTACAAAACCCCATCCATTCTTTTTGGCTGACGTGCGTTGGGCATCTATGATTTTCAGAATGGCGTTATTCTTCTGATGCAGAATGAAATTATTGAACTTTGAGGTTTCATCATAAGGAGAACCACCTATCAATACTTTGGTTATTTTATTCTTAGCCAGCAGCCGTTTTTCTATTTTCCGAAAGCTATCCAACGACTTTGCAATCTGTTGTCCTGACAGTTCGTTTGCATTGTCTTTCATGTAAATATCATAACCGGTATCATTCATACCGAAAGTAAGGGTCACGTAAGTTGGACGTCTGCCGAATACATCATCGTCCAGCCGGTCTTTAATATCCCATGCACTCTCGCCGCCAATACCAGCATTCATGATAGTGATCGGTTTATCCGGAAAACGAGTCATGTAATACAACCAGATAAACGAATGATAATGTCCGCCATGAGTGATGCTATTTCCTGTAAACACTACGCGCTCCCCTTTCTTGAATGGAGGAATTGCCGACTGTGCCTGCAAACTACTAATACTCGCATAAGCCAAACACAGTAATAGAAATATCTTTCTATTTATTTCATGAATCACCATCTGATACCTTTTTTGAATCATACCGAACTATAATTATCAGAACATTATATCCAGTTTATTCTTTTCCGTCTTCCCATACTGTTTTAGTAACACACTAACGCCACCTTTCAGCAATTCGGGTTCTGCCTCCACACTAATAATCTTCTCTTCACCGGGCATCAAAGTAACATAATTATCAGACATAATAACAGGAAGTATACGTTTCTGCGTAGACTTGTTAACAAGCCTCATACGATTGGCAAATGCTACTGTTTCAGCATTATTCTTCAAGGCTATTTTTACCTTTCCATTAGACAGTCCCGACTTATCTACCAACCGGCAGGATAATTCTGCCTCCGGCAGCGTATTCAACAAGGTATAATCGAGATCTCTCACGCCATTTCTCCAATAGAAATTTTCGGAAAGCAGATTACCTCCAGCGTCAGTCAGTTCCAACTTGATAAAATGCAAAGGTGTCAGTTCTTCTATCCCTGCAGGCTTTTCACCATAGACTTCAAACTCAAATAATGAATACCCGAATTGTGTAGCACGACTAATACCCACCAGTTTCACATAACGAGCGGCCACCGGTTCCAAACGAATTTGTTCCGTACCTCCTTTTCCAGCCTTATTGGTATAGACCGTTTTCCAATTCTTTGCATCTTTCGACACCTGTAACTCATATTCTTTAGCACAAGCCACTTCCCATTTCAATGTCACATTTTCTACTTTCTCCTCCTTACCAAGATCAACATATATCCATTGAGGATCACTATATTCACTTTCCCAACGGCTTCCTGTACCTCCATCCGTAGCCAATGAAGCCTTTTTGGAATCACCCGTTGAGGAAGAAGCAACTGCATTCTTTCCGAAAGCCAGATTGAACGGATTAAAGTTCAGTGTGAAAGCTTCTGTCCTATTACTGGCCGCCACGTCAATCTGCTTCGCCTGCCCATATGCAGAAACCTCTTTTCCATTCAGATCGTAAATTGTTGCTTTAGCCATTGCCCCTTTCAGGTCTTTCGCTGTCGTATTTATGGCTTTTATACTGTTATTGGAAGCATTCCATTGAATATGTAAAGGCTCACAAGCCTTTTTCGCTCCCCAGTAAGCCCCCGTAGGATCATAATAATAATCATAAGTCTGCCATACAAATGAAGGATAGGCAGGATGGCTCATCCAAATCAAGAGTCCGGCAGCATCATTCCACATCTTATCATTCCAAGCCTCATACATCCCCTTCATTACTTCGATATTCAGCATTTGTGCTTTCTCGCAGAATTCTTCCAGTCCGGACGATTCTCCGTACTGTGTGTTCACCGAGCTCTTGTAATTAACAGGGTTGGCATTGGATGCTTCTTTACCGAAGAAATGCTTGTTCCAGACATTATCATCATCATTCTTCAATTGCTCGTCGGTAGGCAAAGGCCACCATGCTTCTTGAGGTATAAACTCTTTTATACTTTCAAATGTAGGGAAAGTAGCTGTACCTATTTCTGTACGCATACCATATCCATGGTCGATACCATACGGATAGGCCGGTGTATTAAAGGCCAGATTACTGCCGGAAGTTTCGAAATGATGTCTTGGAGGCTGATTTCCCCACCAGCCACTTCCTGACAGGCCATCCTGATTGGAACAGGACTTATACATACGGTCATTATTGTCTTCTTTCGCTACCATTTCACGCAGATAATTATCCAAATCGGGTGCCGGATGTGTTTCATTGGCTCCACACCAAATGGCAATGGAAGGATGATTTCGCAAACGTTTGACCTTATCAAGAGCGTTTGCTTTAAAAGCTTCCGGTTGTGCCACCTCATTATAAGCTACATACAACCAGAAGTCATTCCATACCATAATCCCATATTTATCACAATAATCGTAAAATTCATCGTCAGTCACACAGCCTGTCCACAAACGAATCATATTATAATTCATTTCTTTATGTAATCTGATCTTCGTTTCATACTCTTTACCCTGACACCGAAGCAAATACTCGCTCATTCCCCAATTGCCTCCTTTCAGATAGATCTTCTGTCCGTTGATAAAAAAGGTCAGAACAGGATAACCTACCACATTATCAATCATTTTATACTCATACTTCTTGATACCAAACGTGAGTTCTTTCACGTCCGATGGTTTACCATCTACAGAACAAGTTAGTTTGCAAGTATAAAGATTGGGAACACCATAACCGTTTGGCCACCAAAGTTTCGGATGATTGATAATCAATTGCGCGAATTCATCTTTGTTGATAGATAATCTGGCAGTCGCCCCTCCATCCACTTGAATATCTTTGGAAAAGGATATATTTCCCGGCTGGATAACTCCGGAAATAACCACTTTCTTTCGTTCAAGAGAAGCATTCTTTACATCAGTCGAAATAGAAATCTCCGCTTTCTGCAAAACAGGCAAATCTGAACGCACCCAAGGGTCTTCCATCACTACATCTCCGGTAACAGCCAGATAAGCATTACCTGTGATACCCGCCAGACGTCCCGGTACATAAGGCATCCAGTCCCATCCGGCACCTGCCAGATAACTGGGGCTACATGCAACTCCATACGGATCTTTAGCCTTGCGTGTTTTCTTCTGATCGGGATCGGTAATCAAAACAGCAATTGCATTCTTACCGGATTTCTTTATCAGATGAGTTACATCAAATTTTGACCGTATCATGTGACCGCTTACATCTTTAGTAGACGTTTTCGTTCCAGATATTTTCTCTCCGTTAAAATAGAAATCAGCAAAACGATTCGTATTATCAAAATGAAGCCACACACGTTTGCCTTTCGAATAGGAAGCCGGAAGTTTAAATTCGGTACGATACCAGAAAGGACGATTATAAAACGTTTCGTCCACTTTATAAATATGATCGGCATAATTAGGATCGGGAACAATCCCGGCATCTACATAAGCTGTAAAAACAGTTCCGGGAACTACACCTTTCACATAATCGGGCATTTTAAACCCGGGAGTAGATATTTGTTCTCCGGTCGCATTTTCCAAATCTGCCTGCGGTTTCACCTCCCAGACAATTCCGGAATCAGAGCTGTTTAACGACATATTTATATCCTTTTCAGCACATACCCCCTGAATAGAAGTAGCCATCAACGATAATAAAAAAAGACCAAGCTTATTCATCAATCAAGCATTTAAAGTTACCATTTGTTTTTCCAATCCTTACTCCTATTAGATACCCCATCCGGTATTGGGCTGATCGCCCATAAACAGTTCCAATGTACCTCCGGCTACAATATCCGCAAAATCGAGATAGCATTTATTATACTCCTTGCCATTCAGCAAAGCCTTTTGTATATAGATGTTGTTCGTGTTGTTATCATGAGCTATTACAGTAAATGTCTTTCCCGAATAATAGGTAGGATCCAAACGAAATTCCACTTTGTCAAATACCGGACTTGTAATTTCCATACGTGTATTACCCGGACAAGAAGGATGAACACCGGAGGCTGCCAACACATACCATGCCGACATCTGGCCTACATCTTCATTGCCGACAATACCTTCTACTTTATTCGCATAAGCTTTTTCGCAAGTATAGCGAGTCCACTTTTGTGTATGCCAAGGCACGGCAAGCTGATTGAACAGGAAAGGAACGAAGTGCACCGGCTCATTTGCATGATTATAATATTCATTCCACAACATATTGGAAGGAGTCTTATTGAAGAAATCAGTCAGGTCGGCAATTACTTTTTCCTTACCTCCCATCAATTCCACCATACCCGCAACATCGTGAGGTACAAACCATCCCTGTTGATAGGAGTTGGCTTCTATACAGCCATACCACTCTTTAAGACGTGCATTCTCCGGCCATGCCACCCATGTTCCATCTGCTTTACGAGGGCGGAACCAACCTTTCTCATGGTCAAAAACATGATGATAAGCCTGTCCCTTTTCATAGAAACATTTAGCATCGTCTTCTTTCCCCATAGCTTTTGCTAATTGGGATATACACCAGTCTGTATATGCGTATTCCAAAGTAGTAGAAATACTCAATGGTTCGGGAACATATCCCAATGAATCATTGCCAAAGCGACGTGATGTATTGACTGCATATTGATATGCCTTCTCCGCATCGTATGTACGGATTCCTTTGATATAGGCATCTGCCAGAACAGACAGGGCAGGATTGCCCAGCATACAGCCGGAATAAGAATTCATAAGCTCCCAACGCTCGTAATATTCACGTCCGCTTTGATCGGCCATAGTAATCAGGGAGTTCAGTTCATCGCTAACTAAGCGTGGATTGATAATAGTCTGTAAAGGGAACTGACTGCGAAAGACATCCCATCCGCTAAATATAGTCCGTTTCGTGAAAGTACTGTCGCCCGCATGCACTTTATAATCTCCACCTACATAACGTCCGTCCACATCCGTATAGATACGAGGATCGATCATTGTATGATACATGGCAGTATAGAATATCGTTTTTTCATCATCCGTACCGCCGGATATCCGAATGCGGCCAAGTTCTTTATTCCACAAATCCGTAGCCTCCTGTTTTACCTGTGCTAAATCTTTAGAAGCAATTTCCTGTTTAAAATTATTAGCAGCTCCTTCCATATCGACGAAAGAGATACCCACTTTCATCTCCACGCTCTCCCCTTCTTTGGTCGGAAATTCAGTAAAGAAGCCCAAGTGTTTGCCTTCCAACTCTTTCTTATCTTTTATAATCGGAGCCTGTGAAACACGTGTCAGATAGGGAATACTCACTACCTCATCCCGCTTCCGGGTCCATTGGTCAGGAATATCTGCACTCCAGAAACCGTAATCAGTCAGAGGTTTGCTGAATTGCGCATAATAATAAACGGTATAATTGGCTTTTCCCTCGCCATTACCCCATCCACCACCATCGGGTGTGCACTTCATCCAGCCTTGAATCGTATAATCATCTACCACTTTAATATATTGGGAAGTAGATGTTCCTCCTACCCTGCGTGCCAGATCTATCTGAATACGGGATTGATCGTTAGAGGGATAAGTGAAACGCAATATTCCACAATGCGGCGTCGCACTGCTCTCTACTTTTATTTTGTAATCAGTCAACTCTACAGAATAATATCCGGCTTTAGCTGTCTCGGTTACTTTATTATAAGCCGAACGATATCCTTTGATACTATCGTTATTCTCTTTGCCTGCCACTTTATACAATTCACCGGTAGTTGGCATTACAAGAAAATTTCCCAGATCCCCAAACCACCCTACGCCACTCATCTGGGTAAAAGCAAATCCCTCAATCGTTTTATGCTCATCACTATAACCGGAACCGTTATCGCCTCCTGTTATTGTGTTCGGGCTAACTTGCACCATACCATAAGGAGTCGTAGCCCCAGGAAAAGTTTTACCTAACCCATGATAAACGCCGGCAGCTCCCACACTGGTACTGGCACCAATAAATGGATTTACATAATCCGCCGGGATTAGTTCTTCCGAAGCTGTATGGATCGATGAACACCCTGTCATCCACCACAAAGAGCAAGCAATTAAAAGACTAGCAGTTGCTTTATACATAACAATATTATAATTATTTTAATTCAAACCCAAAACAAATGTCTTTATACCAAAACGAGGCATTGAAATTGTCATTTCCGACTTTCCGGCATGTGTTTTTATTTTCTTTCTTTCGATGCATTGACCATTCAGATCGACTTCTTCCACGCTTGATAATGGCATATCGAAAACGATCTTCTGTAGCTTGTCATTTCCTTCTGCATTAAACAGGCGTAATATAATCTTTCCACTTTCCAACCGGGCAGTACTTATTTGATAACCTGTATTTCGCAAATCGACAAATGATTTTGATTCCAAAGCTGCTATTGAATGGCAGGAATATAGCAACGGCTCATTCCAGCAATCGCTATCATCTGCTATTGATGCTTTGTCCCATTTACCACGATGAGGTATGATTGCATATTTCATCTTCAGCGGCTGCGTAATTTTATAATCCGGCCCCCAAAGTCCTCCTCCCGAATATTGAGCTGTGAGTCCTAATGGATAATCTTTCCCATGAGAATAAGAAGTGGTATGATCTGACAATAAAGCCAGTGCATAATCGCCCTCCTGTTCAGCCAAATCAACCCAATGAAGTATGATATTATGTTTGATCTGATCCCAGGAATTAAAGAAAGTATTGTCGAGTTTACTTTCACAAACATCAAACGGTGCATTCTTATAGATACGAGGAGAATGAAGATCGGCCGGGAACAGAACATTCAGTTTAAACCGGTCGTCACAAAAGGCCCTACGATTATCACTCCAATGATTTTCTTTATATTCTCCAATACCTACATTCTTTTTCCAATCGATTGTCAATTCAAAATCAATTCGTTTTGTTCCTTTAGAAAGAGTTACAATCTGTGTAAACGGATGAGAAGCAATTTCTCCTTGTACCTTTACTTTTTTCTCATACGTGTTATCTCTCAATACCGTCAGTCTGCCCGGTGTTTCCGTAGAAGAATGAAATTTATTTTCTTCATAAAAGAAACCTCTCAATTCTCCCAAAGAATATTCACCTGTTTTACACGCAAAGTCCTTATTCCCATCTTTCTTGGCAATCAGACTTTTTATAATTCCTCCTTTCGATAAGTCGAAAACAATCTTATACATATCATTTTCAACCGCGTACTCCTGTTCATTAACCTTTTCACTCTTTGAAACCTGTTCATTCCCTGAAACTGCTCTTTTACCTGTTTCTTTCTTTTTTATGCAATACGTGGAGTAACCGAAAGGAGGAATATCTGCTTCAAAAAACAATCTTATTTTTTCACCCTCACTTTCTACAAAGCAACCTATCTCTTTCCCTTTCCAATCATAAATACCTAAATCCGAATATCCTGATTCCGAAGGAAGAAGGACATTCATTGTTTCTTTTCTTTCTGTTCCTAAAGTATTGAAAACGCGTATATACTGTTGTTGAGTGACCTTTTTCTGTTGAGCAATGGGATTATCAAAGCTCTGCATAGATGCTCCGATAATTCCATCAGCAATAGCATTCGTACTATCTGTCCAGCGTTTGATCTGATCTGCCCATGTACCCTGTTTATTCAATCCATTGTAGGGCACAATCCATGAGTCATGATGCTGCGCCAGCATTAAAGTGCGCCATGCCTCATCCATATCAGCTTGTGGACAGGTATATTTATTCTTCAGATAAGCCATCACGGACATTTTTTCCGCCATGATAATCCGATTTTCAGATGTGCGTACTTCCTGTGCGATACGCTGCATCACCTGACTTCCCCACATCAGGTTTACATGCATGTCCTCCTGTGAGAAATGCCAGTCATCATCTGTTTTTCCAATGGAGATCTTTTCAATGTAATCTCTCCATCTCATATATATAGAGTTATTTTTTGTGTTCTTCCCACTTCCTATCCACGGACCATTTTTCCATCCGGCATCCTGAAAACACATACCAACAGGATGTTGGATACCTGCATCACGACACGCTTTTAAATATGCGTCCGAATTTCCCCAGGCAGTTGTTTGCCAAGTTGATTTTTGCTCCAATTCTTCACAGGCATACCGGGGAACTGTCAATATGGAAGTACCATCTGGTCCTACCCAGTTAACCAGTTCACCACCATAAGCAGCCGTATATCCTCCCCAACAAGTATTTGGACATTTCAATACAGCATATTTAAAACCGAATAGTTTAAGAATTTGTGGCAGACAGCTTGTGAAACAAGGTTCCTCCACGGAATAAGTGACGAAATCCACCTCTGGAAAATGTGCATTTATTTTAGCTATACCATATTGAAACTGCCGTATGATACTTTCACCCGAAATATTATAGCAATAAGGCTGCGCATAAGTAGGATTCGTAAATTCTACCTGCTGACTGGTTGCCACTTCTTTAAAATGCTGATAAGCTTCTGGGGTCTGTACACGAATCGTATCCCAGGTTTCAGGTTCTATTTCCAGACCTATTCGCCAATCCGGATGCATGTGCAACTGATCCACTATAAATTGCGTTTTCCATTTCACCGGATAATGACCATATATTCCGCCATGGTATCCGTCAACAAAATAGGCTTGCTGCGAATAGGCATTAGTAGATAAGAAAACAGTCAGTAATATGATATAAATTTTATTCATGGTATCCTAAGACTATTTGGTTTTGCGTTGTTCCATTTTACGCATAAATTCTTTTAATTTTAGCTGCGCAACTTCTTCGTCATTCTCATTCTCCGGAAATGTCCAATCAAGAAGTACCAAAAGATTCTGATTTACAATAAATTCTTCTTTAAGTTCTTCACTATTATCCACTTCCTGCAGAAAATTTGTTTTTTCATCAGAAGTCAGTTCATCAGCAAAATATCTATTCAGAAAATTTCTCATTCCTCGTCCTTTTTTATCAAAGAACGATTAGATATATAAAAACCCCTAAAAGAATATCTATAAATTAATTAAAAGTCACGCTGCTAAGCACACATTAAGTTTTACTCTCAATTTTTTAAGTGCTATTCCCATTTGACATTCCACTGTATTCACCGAAATTCCCAGCTTCTCGGAAATCTCCCTGTATTTCAATCCCTTCATACGACTTAACAAAAATATATCACGGCATCTTTTAGGTAAACTGTTGATAGCATCTCTGACCAGTCTTTCCGTTTCATTTCCCTCGGATATATCAGATACATCAAAACGGTCTAAAGATTGCAGTTTCAAATTTAATTCTATCTCAAAAGAGGCTTGCACATTCTCTGCATATTTTTGTTCGAATACCTTATGCTTCAAATAATCCAAGCATCTGTTTCTTACAAGTCTGAAAAGGTATGCATTTACATTTTCGATATGATCTATCGCATCTCTTCTCTCCCATAGGTCTGTAAACACATCTTGCGTTATGTTTTCAGCATCCTCTTCCAGTACAACAAATTCTTTTGCGAACCGAACAAGTTTGGGATAATACATAAGATATAATTCTGAAAAGCTCATAGTTGTGTGTTTCTTTAGATTAGTATTCAGTTATCAAAAATCTTATGTTGCAAATATAGAGATGAAAAAAGCCTACTTCTGTGTGGAAGTAGGCAGGAAAGTAGACGTTTTAAAGACTAAAAATCTTATATATATTTAATAATCAACATCTTATCATAATACCATTTTGTTGTTTTGGTAAACCCTGTAGAATCATTTTTGAGATAAAGAACCGAGCTTTTTCACCTCTTCTTCAAAGAGATTACTATCAAGAACAGACATTCTCTTCACTTTACTCTTATAATTATAAATTGTCTGCACAGAATAATGTAGAAATACAGCGATCTGACCTACGTCTATGATCCCTAATCGGATCAATGCAAATATGCGCAATTCTGTATTTAACTGGTCTTTTTCGAGCTTGTAATGCTCCTCCGGTTTCAACAGAGAATTAAACTCTTCTACAAAATTGGGATACAATTTAAGAAATGCTTTATCAAAGTTATTATAAAGTTCTTCAAGTTCCTTTTCAAAAGGACGGGAAGAGGATTTATACAAATCATCAATTTGTCCTGTCTTTATTTTCCTGTTTACATTCTTCCTGTATTCATCAAGCTTATTAATATAAACGGCACACTGGTTCATAAAATATCCCACATACTTTTCCTTGATTAGATTTGCTTCATCAAGATTCTTATTCAATCCAATCAATTTTTCATTCATGGCTTTAAGATGTCGTTTAGCCCGGGATACCACTTTTGTTTGCTTATACGTGAAATACAAGGTTATTGCAAGCGCCACCACAAACAAACTGGTCAGTAATATATAAAAACGCAGGTTTCGTTTCTGCTCCTCCAGCCTGTATAAATAAGTATTCTCTATAATCGGATGAATACGGGCTATTACGGTATTCTTAAAACGGGAGTTATAGAAAATTGCATCATCCAAAGCCACTTTTATATAATTATAAGCGCGGTCTATATCTCCTTTATGATACAAATTGACTGCTAAAGTCAACAATGCTTCATTCTCTTTCACCGCCAACTTCGTATCTGTCATAGCAGCCAGTATCAGGTACTTTTCCTCCAATTCAGGATTTTTCATCAACCGATAGATTCGTGCAAGTCCCATAGCCATCATAGCATATCCATGAGACTCCGGTTCCTGTTTATCATATATTTGCGTCAATATCTGAAGTGCTTCTTTTGTGTCACCACTATCTTGAAGCTTCACCGCTTTTTCTTTCCTGTACTCGTCGGACTCATTAAACAAGATACTCATGACTGTATCTCGATAAGCTTCTTTTTCTACAATATATCCTTTAGAGAATCGTACATCATCCGTATATTTAATGAGGTTTTCATAATAGCGTATCTTATTCCAACAATACAATGCTTTCAGATGATCGGGTAAATCTGCACACTCAATTGACTTAAAAATGTCATTTGCCTGAATAAACAAACCGGATAGGGAATAGACGAAAGCCAAACGGAGTTTCTCTTCCAAAAGATATTCCTCATTACCCATCTTCTTTGCAATCTCAATATTCTCATGAATATATTGTTCTGCCGAATCACAGACAAAAGTTTCATACTGATGGATAATCTCTTTATTCAAATTATACAAATCTTCCGGAGTGTTCTGTCCGGACTTCTTTGTCTTCAATTCTTTTATGGTGGCTTCCTTTTTCTGTGTATACACCAAACGTTCAGAAATCACTTTGTCCAACACCTTCAACAAAGAGTCATTTTCATTACCTGCATAGAGGTAAAATAAGGAGTTCAAGAGAAAAAATGTAAACCAAAGTGTGCGTTTCATATTAGTGCGTTCTTTCTTAGTCTGCAAAAAAATGTATTTTATTTGTGTAATTCGTAAAAAAGGAAGTAAATCGTTCTTTTTATTGCATCTTTTAACAAATACAGGAGAAAGAATAGCCTTATTTCAAAATGATATTTATGAAACCGTACCGACCAAAAAACGAATCCTCTGGAAGCGGAGTTAAAAAAAGCTTTTTTGCCACTCGGACTTTGCAAAAAGTATAAATATTAGTTCTATATTTGCAGCCGTTAAAGGAGAAAGATGAAACAAAGCTTAAAATTCGGACTACTTTTAGTGTTGGCTTTGCTCATCCATTGTGCAACTAATGGAGCAATGGAAGATATGTGCAAAGTTTCCTCCCCGACTTATCGGCAGGAGAAGTGCTATGTGTCACAAAATTGTCCGATTCACAATGCTTTAGAACGTCTTTACAACCTTTACGCTACCCAATCTTGCGATATGAGTCATACGGACGTCACGCATGTCCCGGCAAATAAAAGCATACTGTTGCCAGTTGCTTTTTCCGGAGAACATCACAATTCTCAAACACCGTACCACTCTTCATCTTCTCATCCCCCAACGTGCTATTATGATCCTATCTCCTATTATATATATGAGTTAAGAAAGATTGTCATTTAGCCTACAGTACAGTAGACTCTTTTACTCGTCTTTTATTACAGTTGGTTTTATTCTCCATAGGGCGAATAGATTAATTGTTTATTTCTATATAATATTCAATCTAAACAGCTATTGAATTATGAATTTTACATTT
>OMGP01000948.1_pt1 | contig 26863 bp, 14 predicted proteins | sample 1646091 | NCBI WGS metagenome assembly OMGP01 (sample SAMN05578580, study PRJEB25193) | human gut metagenome | biome: Human Microbiome; feature: human-associated habitat; material: feces | host: Homo sapiens | place: USA:Birmingham | reverse complement strand
ATTAATATAATTTCATGATGTTACCTAAAACTAACTTGAATATTCTTAATGTAAACATAGTAAATACATGTAAATTATGGAAATTACATAATTTGTATTGCATAATGATTTTTGCATGATATAATAGCCGAGAACTAGGTTTACAAAAGTTTAGGAGAGGTGATAGGAAAAATGAACAAAAAAGTTGGAAAAATGACATTATCTATGGCTTTGGCTGCTGCGCTGGCATTTGCACCCGCACAGGCATTTGCTGCGCCTGCGACTGATATTTCAGGTCATTGGGCAGAAAAAGTGATTACACAATGGCAGGAAAAAGGATTGATTTCCGGCTATGAAGAAGGAACATTCAAACCCGACAACAGCGTTACACGTGCAGAGTTTGTTATTATGTTAAACAAAGCCCTTGGTTTCACCCAGAAGGGGAACGTAACATTCAGCGATGTTTCTGCAAATGCATGGTATTATGACGCAGTTGCAATTGCAGTGGAAGCTGGTTATTGTGCCGGCTATGAAGATGGAACATTTAAACCCAATGCAACCATTACCAGAGCGGAAGCAGCTGTTATGATTGCCAAGGCGAAAGAACTGACTGCAAATACAGAAGCGGCAGATAAATTCGCGGATGCTTCCCGTATTCCCGCATGGGCAAAGGGTTCCATCGGCGCCGTTAGTGTGGCAGGGTTTATGACTGGCCGTACAGATGGTACATTTGACGCGTCAAATACCATGACCAGAGCAGAAGCAGTGTCTTCTTTGGACAGAACCATGGAAAAAGAAGAGAATGAAGAAGTAAAGGACGTTGTTGTAACCAAAGATGATACAGTCATCGAAGGACAGACCATCGAAGGAAATCTGATTATTGATAAAGCTGTTGGCGATGGCGAAGTATATGTGAATGATACAACAGTCAAAGGTGATGTGATTGTAAGAGGTGGAGGAGACGATTCCATTTACTTTCATAATGTGATTGTCAAAGGGAAGGTTTCTGCAGAGAAAGAAAATGTCAGATTACAGCTCAAAGGTGATACAGATATTTCTGTTATTGAAGTAAAAGAAGCTTGCACCATTGAAGGTAAAGACTTTAAAGGTACCGTAGATGCCATTTCTATTACAGATGAAATTGGTACAAGTAATAAAGTGACCATTGGAGTACCTGCAAATAGAGTAGAAATCAATGGAAAAGCAAGTGTTGTTGTGAAAGAAGATGTGAAGAAATTAGTCATTTCTGAAGATGCTGCATCTTCAAAAGTTGAAGTTGCAAAAGACGCAACTGTGAAGACTGTGGTAGCGGATGCAAAGGTTTCCATCACAGGCTCCGGCCAGATTGAAAAACTGGAAGCAAATGCCGATGGCATTACTATTTCCAGCAGCACAGATGTAAAAGATACAGAAGTTGCTGACGGCGTAGATAAGCCCAGCACAAGCACAGGCTCCGGTGGCGGTGGCGGCAGCAGCTCCGGCGGCGGCAGCAGTGTATCTGTTGCAGATAAACTCCTTGCAGCAACCAGCTCTGCAATCAGCTACAAGTACGAAGACTATACATATACAAGCCAGCTGACACATACTAAAGATGGCAAAAACGCTATTGTTATGGGTGAATACGCAGCTGAGGATATTATGTCTGGTGCCGCTATGAATGATATGGCGCGTTATCTGGGCGCATTGTATCGCTTCGATAATGGCACAACTGTAAAATCTATTATTTATGGAGATACTGAATTTACATGGAGCAGCAATCTTGATTCTGCATTGAAAGGCTCTAACTGGGCAAAAGATCCTAATGGAACAGAAGCAGATGGAAATACTTTGGTGTCTGTCATTGTGGATGATTTCCAGGCAGGTAAGATTCAGGACGCAATCCAGTTGACATTGAAAGGTTCAAACGGTTCCACCATTACATTACGTTATGGTTTTACTGTAAAAGAGGATGAAACAGCGAAGGCACTGCTGGAAGCTACAAAATCCGCTATTGATTATCAGTACGATGATTATGAATATACAAGCCAGCTGACACACACCGTTAACGGTAAAAACGCTGTGGTATCCGGCAGATATGATACCATGGAAACGGTTCTGTCTGGTGCGTCCATGAATGATATGGCACGTTATCTGGGTGCATTGTATCGTTTTGACGATGGCGCTACTGTAAAATCCATTACATACAATCAGGAAACATATACATGGAGCGACAGCCTTAACCCTGCGCTGAAAGGCTCTAACTGGGTTAAAAATCCAGAAACACCTGAAGCGGAAGGGAATACCTTGGTATCTGTTATTGTGGATGAATTCCAGGCTGGAAAAATCCAGGATGCAATCACATTGACACTGGAAGGGACAGACGGCTCTACACTTACATTGCGGTATGGGTTTATCGTTGAAGAAGTAACTGTTAACAGCAGTGATACACTGAAAGCAGCGTTGGCAAATCAGAGTGTTGAAACTGTTAAAGTAAGCGGCGACATTACTTTGGATGAAGCAGTAAATGTGGATCGCCAGGTAACAGTTGAAGTAAATGATGGTGCGCAGTTGAACTTGAATGACAGTTTTACCATTGGAGAAAAAGCAACGCTTATCAACAAAGGTACTATTACAAATAATGGTACCATGACAAACAATGGTTCTTTTGATACATACGAAGGCAAATTGGCAGGAACAGGTCATGTGATTGTTGCAAATGGCGCTGTGCTGAAAATCAATGCAAACTACAACAATGGCGCAGACAGCATGCTTCCTGCTGTAACCAAAATCGAAGTACAGCCCGGCGGTGCATTACAGTCCATGACAACAGATGGCAGCGAAGAAGCAACAACATTTATTGGGACATCTGAAGATGTGCGTATTCAGACAAATGGCGCCACAGTTACATTTGGTTTTGCGGATAACTATTCCGGAACACATCCCACAATGGAAATTGAAGGAGATGTTACCATTCCTGCCGGTCAGACATGGTATACAATGTTTGACTCCGCAGCAGAAGCCATCGGCATCGAAATGACTTTGAATGACAATATGACAGTAGATGGTACATTGAAAGTTGTTTCCGCAAACAGCACAGGCAGTGAACTGTTGTTAAAAGAAAATGCAGTTCTGACTGTCAACGGAACCATCACAACAGCAGCAAAGGGTAAGGTAACAGGTACAGATGCAACTTCTGTTGTTTCCATTGCGGAAGGTGCAACAGGTACAGACACCTTTGCCGCAGGCAGCACATACAACTGGAATGGTTCTGTTTGGGAAAAAGCAGTTGCGGAAAATGAACCTGTGACAGAAGAAGAATCTGACGTGAAAGAAGCAACTGTTGTGGAAGCGGAACAGGTAAATCCTGAAGAAATTACAGCAGTTACTTTGACAGAAGAAGTATAATCCCGTGAACTAAAACAGCCATAATTTTTTGATAAAATATAAAAAACAGGCAGATATGGAGTATCCATGTCTGCCTGTTTGATTTTGTAATGATGATTGTTTTGTTTAAAGATATGTGGAAATGATTTCCTCGGCAATTTCTCTGCGGGAGACACAGCGATCCATTGCCTGCTTTTCAATATAGCGGTGGGCGTCTGCCTCGGACATTTTCAATTCGTCAATGAGTACCCATTTGGCACGGTTTACCAGACGAATTTCTTTCATTTTTTCTTCCATGGAAAGGGATTTATTTTCCAGTTTTCTCAGCCGTTCCCGGATACCAGCCATAAAGTTCAGGGTATGGGTTACCATTTGTTTGGAAGCGGGTTTTGGCAATGTTAAAATGCCGTATTCCGTCACTTTGTCACAAACTTCTTCATAGACTTCGTTCCGCACCAATAAGAGAATGACAGTACCTTTGCTTCCGGAAATCTCAATGGCAAATCTTGTGCCGAAATCATCAGGCAGTGGTGTATTGATGAACACAAAGTCAAAACTGCGTTCCAGCAGAACACGTTTTGCCAGACTGACACTGGAAACCATCTGTACGGGAGCATACTTGGACTCAGGGAGCAGAGATTGCAGAGATGCATTGAAATTTTCTTTTGAAGATATGACCAATACGCTGTAAACGCGTTCTTTTAGACTCAAAATGCTCCCCTCCTTTTCAAAAGTCCGTTCTTTTATCGTTGGTCGTAATATGTCTGCACAATGGTTTTTGGCAGATATTTGGATACAAAGGAACTGTTAGCCGCCAATGTAGCCGCTTCTCGTAAAGTCAGTGGCAATCGCTGCAAAAGAGCCAAAATGTCTGCACTTGCGGTAAACAGATTCAGATCCGTAGGAGCAGGCAACGGCAGCTTTTGCTGAATGCCATCCAGTCCGGCGTAGATCAAAAGGGCAAACGCCAGATATGGATTTGTTGTAGGGTCTGGAGAACGCAGCTCAGCACGACGGTATTCGTCCAAAGCCGCAGGAACACGGATGAGCTGAGAACGGTTCTGGTTTGACCAGGAAATGTATTCAGGTGCTTTTGGCCCGCCGAAACGTTCATAAGAAGCAACTGTGGGATTCAGAAATACAGTCAATTCTGGAACATGCTCCAAAATACCTGCAATCATATGGGAAAGGGGATCTTCACAGTTCCCGCCTTTGACAGAAATATTGATGTGAAACCCATTGCCAGGCTGGTGGCGTAATGGCTTTGGACTGAAATCCGCATAAAGTCCATTGCGCTGTGCCACTGTTTTTACAACAGCCTGGAAGGTCAGGGTATTATCTGCGGCAGTGAGAGGATCGGAATAACGGAAGTCAATTTCATTTTGTCCGGGACCTTCTTCGTGGTGGGAACTTTCTGGATAAATGCCCATCTGCTCCAGAAGCAGGCAGATTTCCCGTCGAACATTTTCGCATTTGTCTTCTGGTGCAATATCCATATATCCCGCGTTATCATATGGCGTTTTTGTGGGCTGTCCTTCCGCATCTAATTGGAAAAGATAGAATTCCATTTCGGGGCCGAAAGCAAAGGAAATGCCAGCGGATTCCGCATCAGAAGTGGCTTTTTTCAGCAGACTTCTAGTATCACAGATAAAAGGGCGTCCGTCTGGGTAGGAAATGCTGCAAAACATGCGCACGACTCTGCCGTGTTCAGGCCGCCAAGGAAGTACCATCAGGGTATCCGGTTCCGGATGGAGCAGCAGATCAGATTCAGCTTCGTCTCCAAAACCGGCAATGGCAGAACCGTCAATGGCAATGCCGTAAGCAAAGGCTCGTGGCAGTTCATCCGGCATGATGGAGATATTTTTCTGTTTGCCAAAAACATTGCAAAATGCCAAACGGATGAATTTGACATCTTCTTCCTGGACATACTGCAATACTTCCTGTTTGGAATATTTCATAAATTCCACCTGCTTTCCTCTCATTTTCAACATTTTTTTCGATCTTTGCGACATTTATAAAAAGTAATATAGCACAGTTTCCGTTTATTTTCCATAGAAACTTGCATAAGGAAAAATCTGTACGCATAGCATGGGCAAAACAGTATTTTTGTAAGGTGATGGGAAAACAGAATGTTTTTTTGAAAAAAATTATAAAAGACCCATTGACAAAAATGAATTATGGGTGTATAAAATATGAGTCAAAGGCAAAGGCGTCTTTGAGGTCATACCCTCAGAGTCCCCTTTGCCTTTTTTTATTTTACAAAAGAGGGGGTTTTTCTATGAAACATGTATCGGATTATTTTGGTTCTCTGGTCTTTGATGACAGGGTCATGAAAGCACGATTGTCAAGTGAAGTATATCAGTCCCTGAAAAAAACCATCGACGAGGGAGCAAAGTTGGATATTTCCGTTGCCAATGCTGTGGCAACAGCCATGAAGGATTGGGCAATTGCTAATGGCGCAACCCATTATACCCATTGGTTCCAGCCTTTGACTGGTATTACGGCGGAAAAGCACGACAGCTTCATTACACCAGCACCTGACGGTAGAGTCATTATGGAATTTTCTGGTTTAGAACTGATCAAAGGTGAACCAGACGCATCATCTTTTCCTTCAGGAGGACTGCGTGCCACATTTGAGGCAAGAGGATATACCGCATGGGATCCTACATCCTATGCATTCATCAAAGGAAAAACCCTGTGTATTCCCACTGCATTTTGTTCTTATGCAGGGGAAGCACTGGATAAGAAAACACCACTGCTCAGGTCCATGGAGGCATTGAACCGTCAGGCGCTGCGTATCCTGCGTCTGTTTGGCAATGACCATGTGAAATGCGTCCGCACTTCTGTGGGGCCGGAGCAGGAATATTTTCTGGTGGACAGAGAAATGTATGAAAAACGTCGTGACCTGATTTTTACTGGACGGACTTTGTTTGGTGCAAAGCCGCCGAAAGGTCAGGAATTGGACGATCACTATTTTGGTGCCATCAAACCTACGGTAGCCGCTTTTATGGAAGATTTGAATGAAGAATTGTGGAAGCTTGGCATATTGGCAAAGACGGAACACAACGAAGTGGCTCCTGCACAGCATGAATTGGCGCCCATCTATACAACAACGAACATCGCAACAGATCATAACCAGCTGACAATGGAAATCATGCAGAAAGTTGCGGCAAGACATGGTTTGGTTTGTCTGCTTCATGAAAAACCCTTTGCTGGTGTCAACGGCAGCGGCAAGCACAATAACTGGTCTATTTCCACGGATGAAGGCGTAAATCTGCTTTCTCCCGGTGAAACACCTCATGACAACGCACAGTTCCTGCTGTTCCTGTGTGCGGTCATCAAAGCGGTGGATGATTATCAGGATTTGCTGCGTATTTCCGTTGCAACAGCCGGAAATGACCTGCGTCTGGGTGCCCAGGAAGCACCTCCGGCAATCGTTTCCATTTTCCTTGGCGATGAACTGAATGCAGTTCTGGAATCTCTGGAAAATGATACACCTTACTGCAGTGTGAAAAAGACAAAAATGAAATTGGGTGTTGATGTACTGCCCAAGTTTACAAAAGATAACACTGATCGTAACCGTACATCGCCCTTTGCGTTTACAGGCAATAAATTTGAATTCCGTATGGTTGGGTCTTCGGATAGCATTGCATGCGCAAATATCATGCTGAACAGTGCTGTGGCAGAAAGCCTGCGGGTTTATGCCGATTATCTGGAACAGGCGCCTGATTTTCAGACGGCTCTTCAGGAAATGCTGAAAAATACAATTAAAGAACATAAACGTATCATCTTTAACGGAAACGGATACGATGACGCATGGATTCAGGAAGCAACGCTGAAAAGAGGATTGAGCAATTATCCTTCCACACCTGATTGTGTGCCTCATATTCTGGATCGGAAAAATGTGGAACTGCTGACAGGGCAGAAGATTTACACAGAACCGGAACTGCGGGCACGTTATGAGATTGTATTGGAAAACTACTGTAAATCTATTGTGATTGAAGCAAATACCATGGTGGATATGGCGGAAAAAGAAATTTTGCCGGCAATCACCGCATATGCAATGGAACTTGCCAAAACAGCAGCAGCTAAAAAAGCCTTGAATGAACAAATTACCTGTGCTTTTGAATGTGAAAGAGTGAAAAACCTGTCTGCTTTGACAGATGAAATTGCATTGAAAATACAGGAACTGAAGAAATCTCTCATTTCTTTGCAGTCTGCAGAAACAGTTTGCGAAGAAGCAGCTTTTATTCGGGATCAGGTGTTGGTAAAAATGCGGGAACTGCGTGTGCCTTGCGATGAAGCGGAAACCATTACTGCAAGAAAATATTGGCCATTCCCTACATATGGAGAATTGCTTTTTGGCGTGAAATAAAAACAAAAGAGGAAAGAGAAGCAGAAAACGAAACCGCGTACTGGTTTCGTTTTCTGTGGATTGATAAAGGAGGTAAGGCTGATGTGCTCAATTATGGGATATTGCGGCAGCAGTGTGGATTTGGCGTTATTTCAGGAGGGCTTTGACCGTACCATTTCTCGTGGTCCTGATGACAGCCGCATTGTAGATACAGGAAATGGATATTTGGGATTTCACAGATTGGCAATTATGGGCTTGACACCATCCGGCATGCAGCCCTTTGCATTGGATGGCAGTTATGTAGTCTGCAATGGGGAAATTTACGGTTTCGAAAAAATCAAAAAGGTATTGGCAGAAAAATACACTTTTCAAAGTGAATCAGACTGCGAAGTTCTGCTGCCCATGTATCGGGAATTCGGCACAGACATGTTTGCTATGCTGGATGCAGAATTTGCTTTGATTCTTTATGATGCGGAAGCAAAATCTTTTATTGCTGCCAGAGATCCTATCGGGATTCGTCCTTTATATTATGGTTATGATAAAAACGGTGTCATTGTGTTTGCCAGTGAACCGAAGAACCTGGTAGGTTTGACAGAACGTATCATGCCATTTCCGCCGGGACATTATTATAAAGATGGCAAATTTACTTGTTATTGCGATATTGCGAATGTAGATGAAGTTTGCCATGACGATCTGGAAACTATTTGCAAAAACATTCATGACAAGTTGGTTGCAGGGGTGGAAAAAAGACTGGTAGCAGATGCGAAAGTAGGATTTTTGCTTTCCGGCGGTCTGGATTCCTCTTTGGTATGCGCCATTGCTGCAAAGAAATCAAAAGCGCCTATTCGTACATTTGCCATTGGCATGAGCGAAGATGCCATTGATTTGAAATACGCAAAACAGGTTGCCGACTACATTGGCAGTGACCATACAGAATTCTATATGACAAAAGAACAGGTGCTGGATTCTCTGGAAACAGTCATCCAGGCATTAGGTACCTTTGATATTACAACAATTCGTGCCAGCATGGGCATGTACCTGATTTGTAAAGCTATCCATGAAAATACAGATATTCGCGTATTACTGACTGGTGAGATTTCCGATGAACTCTTTGGATATAAATATACAGATTATGCGCCCGACGCGGATGCGTTCCAGAAAGAAGCGCAGAAACGTTTGCATGAACTGCATATGTATGATGTTCTGCGGGCAGACCGCTGCATTTCGGTACATTCTCTGGAAGCCCGGGTGCCTTTCGGGGATTTGGATTTCGTAAAGTATGTCATGTCTGTTGACCCGGAAAAGAAGATCAATACTTATGGCAAAGGAAAATACCTTTTGCGCCATGCTTTTGAAGGTGATTATCTGCCTCATGAAATTTTGTGGAGAGAAAAAGCGGCATTTTCAGACGCGGTTGGTCACTCCATGGTGGATTATTTGAAAGCTTACGCAGAAGAAAAATATACAGAAGAAGAATTTCAGGAAAAAGCCCGCAAATATACTCATGCGGTGCCATTTACAAAAGAATCCCTGCTGTATCGGGAAATTTTTGAAAAATATTATCCCGGTCAGGGAGAAATGATCGTTGATTTTTGGATGCCAAACCGCGACTGGGAAGGTTGTCAGGTAGATGACCCATCTGCGCGTGTACTGGCAAACTATGGAGATAGCGGTAAATAAGAATTGGAGGAACAAAAAATGGAAAAGAAAGATCTGCTGTATGAAGGAAAAGCAAAAAAGGTATATCGGACTGATGATCCAGAAGTGTTATATATTGCTTATAAGGATGACGCCACAGCGTTCAATGGTTTGAAAAAAGGTACCATTTCCGGTAAGGGCATCATCAACAATCAGATGAGCAACCGTTTGATGCAGTATCTGGAAAGTAAAGGCATTCCGACACATCTCATTGAAGAATGCAATGAACGGGACACTCTGGTAAAGCGTGTGGATATTGTTCCTTTGGAAGTCATTATCCGAAATATTGCAGCAGGTTCTTTTTCCAAGAGATATGGTGTAGAAGAAGGCACTGTATTTGCGGAACCTACCATTGAAATTTCTTATAAAAATGACGCTCTGGGAGATCCCCTTCTGAACGCATATCATGCTGTTGCTATGAGACTTGCCACATGGGATGAAATCGAAACCATCAAATCTTATGCTTTTGCTGTTAATAAACATCTTTCCGCTTTTTGGGAAACTTGCGGCGTGACACTGGTGGATTTCAAACTGGAATTCGGGAAACTTTCTGACGGCAGCATTGTGCTGGCAGATGAAATCAGCCCCGATACTTGCCGTTTGTGGGATACAGAAACAAAAGAAAAACTGGACAAAGACCGTTTCCGCAGAGATTTGGGTGGCGTAGAAGACGCTTATGCGGAAGTCATGAAACGGTTGGAGGAACATTTGCAGCAATAAGAAAGAGGAGTGTTTGATTATGTATGATCGTTATGAATCCCCTTTGTCCAGCCGGTATGCTTCCCCGGAAATGCTGAAGCTTTTTTCCATGGAAACCCGTATCCAGACATGGCGGAAATTATGGGTGGCTTTGGCAAAGGCAGAAATGGAATTGGGTTTGCCCATTACAGAAGAACAGGTACAGCAATTGGAAGAACAGGTGGAAAACATTGATTTTTCCTGTGCTGCTGCCAGAGAAAAGGAAGTTCGCCATGATGTCATGGCACATGTTTATACTTACGGAAAAGTTGCGCCAAAGGCAGCTGGCATCATCCACTTAGGCGCTACTAGTTGTTACGTTACCGATAATGGTGATTTGATTTTATATCGGGATGCACTCCTGCATCTGCGGAAAGGTCTGCTGGCAGTGATGCAGAATTTGGCGGCTTTCGCAAAACAGTATCGTGCCTTGCCAACACTTGGTTATACCCATTATCAGCCGGCGCAGCTGGTAACGGTAGGAAAACGGGCAACCCTTTGGCTCCAGGATTTTCTGATGGATCTGGAAGAACTCGATTTCGTACTGGAACATATGAAGTTTCTGGGATGCCGAGGCACGACAGGAACAGAAGCCAGCTTCTTAGATCTTTTTGGCGGAGATACAGTAAAAATTGATGAAATGAATAGACGCATCGGTAAGACCTTTGGTTTTTCTGAATGCTATGATGTTTGCGGCCAGACTTATCCCAGAAAACTGGACAGCCGCATTTTGCAGTGTTTGTCTGCAATCGGACAGAGCTGTTATCGTATGGCAAATGACATCCGTTTGCTGCAGCATGACAGACAGATTGAAGAACCTTTTGAAAAGAACCAGATTGGTTCCTCTGCCATGGCATATAAACGCAATCCCATGCGCTGCGAAAGAATTTGTTCCTTGTCCCGTTATTTGATGGCAGATGCAGCAAATGCGCCTATGACTGCTTCTGTACAGTGGTTGGAACGGACATTGGACGATTCTGCAAACCGCCGCATTTCCATGCCGGAAGGTTTCCTGTGTGCCGATGCGGTTTTACGTTTGGCACAGAATGTCACAGATGGGCTTCATGTCAATGAAAAGATTGTTGCCAAAACCGTTTGGGAATATCTTCCTTTCATTGCAACAGAGAACCTCTTGATGGAAGCCGTAAAGCAGGGCGGCGACAGACAGGAACTCCATGAAGTGATCCGCAGATGCTCCATGGAAGCCACTGCCAGAATGAAAGAAGGCGAATCCTGTGACCTGCTGGAAAGACTTGCAGCAGAACCGGCATTCCAATTGAATGGACAGGACTTGGAAGAACTGCTGAAGCCTGAAGATTATATCGGAAGATGTCCCGAACAAGTGGATGCTTTCGTAGAAAAAGTCACACCCTTATTCAAGGATTTGAAACAGGAAAAAACTGAAATCAATGTATGATATAGAGCCAGCTGGTTTTCGTCAGAAAATCGGCTGGTATGTTTGCGCAAAGAAGAAAAAAGGAGCGGAGAACATGACGAAATATGTTTTTGTAACAGGCGGCGTCGTGTCCGGCTTGGGGAAAGGCATTGTTGCGGCTTCTTTGGGGCGTTTGCTGAAAGCCAGAGGACTAAAAGTGGCACCCCAGAAATTAGACCCTTATATCAATGTAGACCCAGGTACTATGAGTCCTTATCAGCACGGCGAAGTGTACGTCACAGAAGACGGCGCGGAAACGGATTTGGACTTAGGACATTATGAACGCTTTATTGATGAAGATTTGAATCGTTATTCCAATCTGACCACAGGGAAAGTCTATTGGAACGTATTAAATAAAGAGAGAAACGGGGAATATCTTGGCTCTACTGTACAGGTCATTCCTCATGTCACAAATGAAATCAAGGAATTTGTCTATCAGGTCGGTAAAAAGACCGATGCGGATGTTGTCATTACAGAAATTGGGGGAACTATTGGGGACATTGAATCCCAGCCGTTTCTGGAAGCGGCTAGGCAGGTTTCTCTGGAAGTGGGAAAGGAAAACAGCCTGTTTATTCATGTGACATTGGTGCCTTTCCTGCGAGGTTCCGACGAACATAAATCAAAACCTACCCAGCATTCCGTAAAAGAATTGCAGGGAATGGGGATTCATCCCGATATTATTGTACTGCGTTGTGATGAACCACTGGAAGAAGCCATTTTCCAGAAAATTTCCATGTTCTGCAATGTAAGACCTGACTGTGTCATTGAAAACAGAACACTGCCCATATTGTATGAAGCACCGCTGATGCTGGAAAAATCCAATTTCTCTGCTGTTGTGTGCAGAGAACTGGGACTGGAAGTACCTGCCGCTGATTTGACGGAATGGGAGGAAACTGTCAAACGCATCAAAGAAAGACCTTATCACGTTCGTATTGGATTGGTAGGGAAATACGTGCAGCTTCACGACGCATATCTTTCTGTGGCAGAAGCACTGCGCCATGCAGGTTATGCATGGAACACCCATGTGGACATTCAATGGATTGATGCAGAAGAAATCACCAAAGAAAACGCAGAGGACAAGCTTTCCGGTTTGGATGGCATTATTGTTCCCGGTGGATTTGGTGACCGTGGCATTTCCGGTATGATTGAAGCGGCTCGTGTAGCAAGAGAAAAACAAATTCCGTACTTTGGTATTTGTTTGGGCATGCAGATTGCAGTTATTGAATTTGCAAAGAATGTAGCTGGACTCACACAGGCAAATTCAGGTGAATTTGAACCGGATTGTCCCCAGAAGGTCATCGACTTTATGCCGGGACAAAGTGATGAGATTGCCAAAGGCGGTACACTGCGTCTGGGCGCATATCCCTGCATCATTCAGCCAGATACTTTGATGGCAAAGTGTTATGGCAAAACAGAGATACAGGAACGCCATCGTCATCGTTATGAATACCAGAACCAATACCGGGAAACGCTGGAAAATGCAGGACTGATTTGCAGCGGCATTTCTCCTGACGGAAATTTGGTGGAAGCGGTAGAATGGAAAGACCATCCATTTTTCATCGGCGTTCAATATCATCCGGAATTCAAGAGCCGTCCCAACCGTCCACATCCACTGTTTTATGGATTTATCGGCGCAGCTTTTGCGCTTTCCCAGAAAAAAGATTGATTTCGTTTTATGGATATGCAATATGGGAAGAAAGGAGCATATATGATTAGAGCGTATGACAGAAAATTAATTATAGAAGATGGCAGCCAATACTATGGTTATGGCTTTGGCGCAGATACAGACAAAGTATTTGAGTTGGTGTTCCATACAGGCGTCATTGGGTATCAGGAAATTTTTTCTGATCCGTCTTATACCTATCAGGGGGTTGTGATGACATATCCTTTGATTGGGAATTATGGCATGGCAGCAGATGATTACGAAACATTTCATCCAACCATTGGTGCCATGATTGTGCGGGAATATGAAGATCATCCTTCCAATTTCCGTGCGGAAGCAACGCTGTCTGAAATGATGAAAAAGTTTGATGTGCCGGGTATTTCCGGCATTGATACCAGAAAACTTACAAGATCTATTCGAGATTTTGGCAGCAGAAAGGCATTGCTTACCAGCGTAAATACACCTTTAGAACAAGGTTTGGAAATTCTGAAGAAAACAGTGATTCCCGGGAATATGGCGGAAGTCGTAAGCTGTAAAGAAAGCTGGGAATATGAAACAGAAGAAACAAAATATCATATTGCGGCTGTTGATTTCGGTATCAAACACAGCATTTTGAAAGCATGGAAAAAGAGAGGCTGTTATGTGACCATTGTTCCTTGGAATACATCTGCTGAGGAGATTCGAAAACTTCAGCCGGACGGTGTTTTCCTTTCCAATGGGCCGGGAGATCCTGCTGCGGTACAGCCTGCCATTGAAATGATTCAGCAGCTGCGGGGAAGTGTGCCGATGTTTGGCATTTGCCTGGGACATCAGCTCATTGCGCTTTCTTATGGTGCTAAGACATACAAAATGAAATTTGGTCACCATGGCGGCAACCACGCTGTGAAAAATCTGGAAACAGGCAAAATCGAGATAACTTCTCAGAACCATTCTTATGCAGTGGATGAAAGCAGTCTGGAAGAAACCGATTTGACCATTACCCATATCAATCTGCTGGATAAAACAGTAGAGGGTGTGGCTTGCGAAAAAGATCGTATTTACAGCGTACAGTATCATCCGGAAAGCGCGCCTGGCCCACAGGACAGCGGTTATTTGTTTGATCGTTTTATACAGATGATGAAGGAGGGAAAGGCACATGCCGAAAAGAACTGATATTCGTAAAATTATGGTCATTGGCTCTGGGCCCATTGTTATTGGACAGGCTGCGGAGTTTGACTATGCGGGCACACAGGCATGTCTTGCCCTGAAAGAAGAAGGCTATGAAGTAGTGCTTTGCAATTCCAATCCAGCTACCATTATGACCGATACCACCATTGCGGATAAAGTATATATGGAACCTTTGACACTGGAATATGTGGCAAAGATCGTTCGACATGAAAGACCTGATGCCATTCTGCCGGGCATTGGCGGACAGACAGGTCTGAACCTTGCTATGCAGTTGGAGAAAAAAGGCATCCTGCAAGAGTGTCAGGTGGAACTTTTGGGTACCAGCAGTGACAGCATTCGTCAGGCGGAGGACAGAGAAGAATTCAAAGAACTTTGTGAAAGACTAGGGGAACCTGTGCTGCCTTCCGGCATTGCGGATTCCATTGAAACAGGTCTGGAAATTGCTGAGTCCATTGGTTACCCTGTTGTATTGCGTCCAGCTTTTACATTAGGCGGTACTGGCGGCGGTTTTGCTGATGATGAACAGGGTTTTCGTGAATTGATGAAAAACGCTTTGGCTCTGTCACCTACCCATCAGGTGTTGGTGGAAAAAAGCATCAAGGGCTATAAAGAAATTGAGTATGAAGTGATTCGTGATAAAAACGACACAGCTATTACTGTATGTAATATGGAAAACTTAGATCCTGTTGGTATCCATACAGGGGATTCTATTGTTGTGTGTCCTTCTCAGACCTTGACAGATAAAGAATATCAGATGCTGAGAAACAGTGCCTTGAAGATTATCCGTGCTCTGAAGATTGAAGGCGGATGCAACGTACAGTTCGCCTTAGATCCACATTCTTTCCAGTATTATCTGATTGAAGTAAATCCTCGCGTTTCCCGTTCTTCCGCGCTGGCGTCCAAAGCCAGCGGTTATCCCATTGCCAGAGTTTCCGCAAAAATTGGCGTTGGCATGACTTTGGATGAAATTCCTCTCGCCAATACACCTGCGGCATTTGAACCCGCTCTGGACTATGTGGTCACAAAAATGCCGGGATTTCCGTTCTATAAATTTGCAGATGCGGATAATCGTTTGGGTACGCAGATGAAAGCCACCGGCGAAGTTATGGGTGTAGGCAGAACCATAGAAGAAAGTTTGCTGAAAGCCATCCGTTCTTTGGAAATTGGTGTAAACCATTTGTATATGGCAAAATTTGATGGACAGAGTCAGGAAGAATTAATGGAATACATTCCAAAGGGAACAGACGATAGAATTTATGCCATTGCGGAACTTTTACGTCTGGGTTGTGCATCGGAAAAAATTGCGGAAGCAACAAAAATAGATGTTTTCTTTATTCGCAAATTGCAGAACATCATTTTAGAAGAAAATGAATTGAAAGAACATGTAAGAGATGAAGCGGCTTTGTATGCTGCCAAGAAAATGGGCTTTTCTGATGCTGCCATTGCGAAACTGTGGCAGATGGGAGAAGAAGAAGTGTTCCAGATGCGTCAGAAAGCGGGCATTGTTCCTCATTACAAAATGATTGATAGCTGTGCTGCGGAATTTGACAGCTATATTCCTTATTTCTACGCAACTTATGAAGATGAAAATGAATCTGTCGTTTCTGATCGGAAAAAGATACTGGTATTGGGGTCTGGCCCCATCCGTATCGGTCAGGGGGTAGAGTTTGACTATTCTACTGTACATGCGGTAAAAACCATTCAGGAAGCGGGCTATGAAGCTATCATCATCAACAATAATCCGGAAACCGTTTCCACAGACTATACTACTTCCGACAAATTGTACTTTGAGCCCCTGTGTGTAGAAGATGTTATGAATGTCATTGCACTGGAAAAACCGGTGGGGGTGATCGCTTCTCTGGGAGGACAGACTGCTGTCAATTTGGCAGAACCCCTCCAAAAAAGAGGAGTGCCTATCATTGGTACAGACAGTGTTGCCATTGAACGGGCAGAAAACAGAGAATCCTTTGAAGCACTGCTGGAAGAACTGGAAATCCCTCAACCAAAAGGAAAAGCGGTAACAAATATCGAAGATGGCGTTGCCGCTGCGGCAGAAATCGGTTACCCAGTTTTGGTTAGACCAAGCTTTGTGCTGGGCGGCAGAGCCATGCAGATTGTGGCAAATGAACCACAATTACGCCGTTATCTGGAAACAGCAGTAGAAGTGGATAAGGATAAACCTGTTTTGGTTGACAAATATATCCAAGGCAAAGAAGTAGAAGTGGATGCTATCTGTGATGGTACCCGCGTATTCGTTCCAGGCATTATGGAGCTGGTAGAACGTACTGGTGTGCATTCTGGTGACTCCATTAGTGTGTATCCGCCTTTTGGTATCTCTGATAAAGTCAAAGGCGTCATTCTGGGATATGCGAAAAAACTGGGATTGGGTATTGGTATCAAAGGTCTGTTCAATATCCAGTTCATTGTGGATGGCAACGATGATGTATATATTATTGAAGTAAATCCTCGTTCCTCCCGTACGGTGCCTTTCCTTTCCAAAGCAACAGGATATCCTCTGGCAGATATCGCTACGAGAGTCATGTTAGGTATTACTTTGGAAGAACAGGGCATTCGCCAGTTGTATCCTGATGAGAAAAAACGGTGGTATGTGAAAGCACCGGCATTCTCTTTCTCTAAACTTCATGGTATGGATGCTTATTTGTCACCGGAAATGAAATCCACAGGGGAAGCCATTGGTTATGATGCCAAACTCCATCGGGCAATGTATAAAGCGATGGTTGCTTCTGGGATACATTTGCAGAATTATGGTACTGTGCTTGTTTCTTTGGCAGATGCGGATAAAGAAGAAGGTCTGCCTTTGATCCGTCGTTTCTATCAGATGGGATTCAATCTGGAAGCTACAAAGGGAACTGCGGATTTCTTGAAACAGCATGGCATCCGCACACATGTACTGCACAAACCAAGTGAAGGCAGTGATGAGGTATTGCATTCCATCCGCTCTGGCTATGTCAGCTATGTGATCAACACAAGATCCATTACAGCAGGAACACAGGATGCGGACGGCATCGCAATCAGAGCTTGTGCCTGTGAGAATAACGTTACAGTACTGACAGCATTAGATACGGTAAAGGTGCTGTTGGATGTACTGGAAGAAACAACCATGAAAATTTCTACCATTGATGTGTAAAAACACGTCATCACAAATCCTCTTTTTTTATAACCAAACTCCATATTTTCCAAAGGAAGATCCAATGCGGGTCTTCCTTTTTTATTGCATATGGAATGGCAATGGTGAGATATAATTAACGGATAAATTATTTCCTAATTTTGTGGAATGTAGTAAAATCATAATAAAGCAAAAGGATTTATAAAAGTCACTGCAATGTCATCAAAGTGATTTAGGGGATATATTTGCACCGCTGTCAATGCGGTGATACAATGGATTTAATGAGAGAGAAGGGCGGTGTTTTATGGATAAAAAACAACTTCAGTGGACGTATAAAGAATTGCAGAATACTTTGACCGCACGGGATTTTTTGCAGAACGCCGGACTGCATAAAAAAGATGTGCTGGCTGTTATGGATAAAGGTGTATGGCTGGGAGCAATGGAAAAATTGATGACAGGTGAGGTATCCTGTCATAATGTTTTGAATTTGTGCAGTCCTGCCATGGAAAGTTTTGCGGGAAGCAAACCGAAAGATGGGTGGCTGCCGGCTTTGTATGGTCATATGATTCGTAAGATTTACCCCCATCGGGACGATATTCCTGCTACGGATCAATACGATAAGGCAGCGGCATTTTACTTGGAATGTCTGCGCTTCTTTCTGAAAAAAGAAAAAGAACGTCTGCCATTTTCCAGAATACGGGATTTTGATTTTGCAACAGAAGAAGAACTGGCAGAAAGCCCCTATGAAGAAGAATATCGGCGCTTTTTGCAGTGTTTTTCTGATGCCTATTTATATGAATTGATGCGCATTGGCAGGGAAATCATGCCATTTGATATGTTGGCCCATGTGGCAGGTGTGCACCATATTGCCATGCATATTGCAAGACAGCTTGTAAAGACTGGCATTCCTGTTGATTTGCCCTTGATCTCCGGCGCTGCTGCTGCCCATGACATCGGGAAATATGGATGCATGGAAAATGAAGTCAGAAGAATTCCCTATCTGCATTATTATTACACAGACCTTTGGTGCAGAGTCCATGAACTGCCAAATATCGGACATATTGCTGCGAACCATTCCACTTGGGACTTGGAATTGGAAAATCTTACCGTAGAATCCCTGATATTGATTTATGCCGATTTCCGAGTGAAAAACAATGGCTATGATGAAAAAGGCAAAGAAATCATGGGATTTTATAGCCTGGCATCTTCCTTTGCGGTGATTTTGAACAAACTGGATAATGTGGATACAGCTAAAGAAAATCGTTACCGCCACGTTTATTCCCGTTTGGAAGACTTTGAAAATTACATGAAAGCCCTTGGTGTCAATGTGGATTTGACCAGCTGTGCTTTGCAGCCAATTCCACAGCGCAATCCTGCATTGCTGAATATTGATGAAACAGTGGATGTGTTCAAGAATATCGCCATTGACCATAATATTCGCTTGATGCATAAACTTAGCCGGGAACTGACTTTCGGCGATATTCTGGAAGCAGCCCGCAGCACACGCAACTGGAAGGATACAAGGGCATATCTCAATATCTTCGCGGAATATTTCACTTATATGAACCAGCGTCAAAAACAGATGGCAATGAACTTTCTGTATGATTTGATGTTTCACAGAGAAGGGGATATCCGCAGACAGGCGGCAGATCTGTTGGGGAATATGATTGCCCATTATGATGTAGAATATGGGAAAGAACTCCCTCAAAATGTGAATGTAATACTGGATGAAACAGATAGCTTCCAACTGTGGAAAAGATATCTGGATCGTATCATCTTGCCGGATCACAAAGTTATTGACCGTCATAGACGTTGGCTTGGGTATTGTTTGAAACGTGTTGTGATTTCTTTGTTGGAAAATTGCAAAGAAGAACAGCGCAAGAAATATGTTGTTCCACTTCTTGCTTATTATCAGGAATTGGGATGGATTGATGAAACAGCGTTTATCCTGCTGGATACCATGCCTTCCATTCCAATGGCTCTTTTGGATGATGCGGAACGGAATGTATGCTTCCGCTTCATGGAACATTTTGCTTCTCGGGATGTTTTGGAAATTCAGGCTGCAATTTTGCTGAATCTGTGTGAAATGGCACCTGCTTTTACGGAATCCAAAGAATTTTTGCATACAGTCAATGGGGTTCTGGATGTCGTGCCCGCCAAAGAAGAAAAAGCACTGGCATATCTTGCCTATGAAATTCGCAAAAATTGCGGTTTGCCCCAGAAAAATAAGGCTGCATATCAGGAAATTTTTGAAGATTCCGCGGTGGTATCTGATATTTTCCTGGATAACCTGAAAGCAGCGACATCATGGAAAATCAAGATCATTAATATGCGTTTGCTTTATGATCGGATTTGCAGCGGCGTTACTATGCCAAAACTTCATGTGGCAACTCATTTGTCAAATCTGCTGAAAGTTAGCGAACAGGTTTCTGTACGTCATGCGGCAGGGGAAACACTGGTAAAACTGGCGCCTATGCTTTCCTGGGATCAGCGAAATGAAGTTGCCATTGAATTGACAAAAGGTCTGGAAATTGGTGAATTCGAGTTTTCTAAATATATTCCTCAATATCTGGGTGAATTTGTATTGTTCCTGCATCCCAAGGAATTGGATGAGTTTATCAAAGATCTGGAGCGTCTGCAAAACAGCACCAATGATCGAATCGCCAGCGTCGCGCTGGATACCTTTGGCGTAATGCTTCAGCATTATGGAGAGTATCAGAGCCGCTTCCCGGAACTGGCGCAGGTTTATGAGGACAGGCGCAAGAAGATCATGGGCATGATTCTGAAAGGATTTGCAAATTATCAGGAAAATGTCAAACGAGAAGTATTTTGGGTCGTTGGTCACGAACTTTTTGCCCAGGACTATTTATCTATGCAGGAAAAGAAAAATCTTTTCGGTTTCCTCAGCAAAAAAATGCTTATGCTTGTGGAACAGGATGAAGATTCCGAATTGACATTCTTCAATCATACTGCTGGTTGGAATTTTGTATATCACTTTATCAGTGCATATATTTTCCAGGAAAAGAAATTCACTTTCTCAGAACCACAGAAAATTGCCTTTTTCCCTGGTACATTCGACCCCTTTACTTTGGGTCACAAAGAAATTGCCCGAGAAATCAGAGATCTTGGATTTACCGTTTATCTGGCATTGGATGAATTTTCCTGGTCGAAAAAAGCTCAGCCTCACAGAGTGCGCAGACGTATTTTGGATATGTCTGTGGCAAACGAAGAAAATATTTTCCTTTTCCCTTCCGATACACCCATCAATATTGCCAATCCGGCAGACTTGAAAAAACTGCGGGAAATGTTCCCGGGAAAAGAAGTTTATATGGTGGCAGGCAGTGATGTTGTGCAGAATGCGTCCTCTTATCGGATGGAACCGGAAGAAAATTCCATTATGACATTCCCTCATGTTATTTTCCTCAGAGAAACCAGAGAGGGCAGAGGAAATAAGACATCTTATGATATGATTCAAAACACCGTTGTGGAATTGAAACTGCCTACTCATTTCGAGGACATCAGTTCCACAAGAATCCGTGAAAATATCGACCATAACAGAGATATCTCCAATTTGATTGATACTGTTGCCCAGAACTATATCTATGACCGCGGGCTGTATTTGAGAGAGCCGCAGTATAAACGACTGCTTCAGACGAAATCCGTTGAAATCAAACATGAAATCAATGCAAAAGATATTGCGGAGATCATTCGGCAGGGGAATCTGGGAAATGATGAAAGTGAAAAACTGCTTCATACTTTGCAGGAACCCGGTTGTACAGCAACCATCATATTTGACCAAGACGGCAAAGGCAGACCGGATGCCATTATGCTTTACCGTCATATTTCCACCACGGAGCTTTTTGGAGAATTCCAAGACATGATGACAGCCAGCTATATCCGCCAGCAGACTTCTGGTAAGATTGTGCTGATTCTGGCTGGTTACTTCAGAAGCCGGTCAAAAATTGCGGATTTGGAACAGATTGTGCTGACAGAAACCTTGGCAGAATGCCTGCGGCAGGACTACACTTATACCGTATGCAGCCCGAAATACAGCCAGATTACAAAGAATATGAAAGACGCTCTGGAACGTCAGGGATTTATTCCTGTTCCTTTGCCGGAAGTACCAAGAGAAATTTATGTTGTGGATATGAAACAGCCTGTTGTGCTGTATCATAATGTACAGACAGCCATCAAAGAACCTTTTAGTACAAATCCCAGAGTACTGCGGGTTTTGGATGAAAGTCACAAACGATTCCAGCGTTCTTTGACCAAGTTGTACCCGGGAGAATTGGTACTTTCCTTCAATGCGGGGATTATGTATAATCGTTTGATTGAACTGATTACTGCGGCAAATGGTATGCCAAAAGAACCGTTGCCGGTGCGTACATTGGGGAAAAATATGTGTGTGCCTTTCGGTAAGATCCTGAAAGGTATTGTCATTCCCAATACGGTAACAAAGGTACTGCATACAGATAAGGTATTCGATTCCCGTATTCATGGTTTCCGGATTGCAGAGTTCCCGGAATATCTGCCCCTGCGTTCTCAGGTCAGAACAATCAAGTCTTTCCGCAGACCTGTTATTTTGGTGGATGATTTGCTTCATAAAGGGTACCGTATCCGTGAACTTGACCCACTCTTTAAAGAAGAAAATGTGGAAATTGATCGTTTGATCGTTGGTATGCTTTCTGGTCGTGGTAAGGACTTGATGGAAATTCAGGGACGAAATGTGGAAAGCGCGTACTTCATTCCTTCTATGCGCATCTGGTTTGTAGAGACATCTATGTATCCCTTCATCGGTGGGGATGGTGTAGAAACCAATGCGGATAAAACAGGCAATTTCCTTCACGGTGTCAATTTGATACTGCCATATGTAATGCCTGGCTTCATCAGAGGCGCAGCGAAGGAAAACATCTATGATTTGTCTATGGTTTGCCTTCAGAATACAAAAGAAATTCTGACAGTTCTGGAAGAAGAATATCAGGCTTTGTATGAACGGAATCTGACTTTGGGACGACTGAGTGAAGTCATTATCTGGCCTCGCATTCCGGATAAGGGAAACTGTGTCGCTTACGATTATCATCTGCCGGCATCTGTATATCTGGAAAATGATATGGAACAGATGATCCGACTGGAACACCTTGTAAAATAAGGAGGACATTATGGAACAGAAAATCATTGGAACGACCACTGTTTTTTTCACAGATCGGTGTCGGGAAAAGAATAAAGGAATTTTGAAATTAACCCATCCGGCGATGTTGGCAGAAGAAGAAACCCTTCGCTGGCTGGATAGCATTCATCTGGATGATGTGGCAGCAAATATGGATGCAGACTTGCGGACAGCAGTGGAAAAAGCCCTGTCCAAAGGTACTGTGCTTTTGGCAAATACTGCATGGAAAACAGCAGACGAATGGGAAAAATGGCTTCAGAAAGATAATAAGAAGAAAAAACGTGTGCATCTGTTGGCATTGGGTGATGTTGGCAGTACTGTGCTGACAGCTTTGAAACTCATGGGCGACGATTGCATCGAAACACTGGGAATCTATGATGTGAACCCGGATGTTTGCGCCCGTTGGGAAACTGAACTGAATCAGGCAGCTTTCCCTTGGGATTATGACGCATTGCCTGCGGTTGAAATTTTGACAGAAGATCAGCTTTTTGACTGTGATATGTTTGTTTTCTGTGCCTCTAAGGGTATTCCTCCCGTAGGTGCACAGGTACAGGATGTGCGCATGGTACAGTATGAAGCAAACAAAGGCATTATCTCTGTTTTCGCAAAAAAAGCCAGAAATGCTCAGTTTGATGGTTTGTTTGCCGTTGTTTCTGATCCAGTAGATCCTCTCTGCCGCGCTGCTTTTCTTGCCAGCAACGAAGATGAGGCAGGGAACTTCGATGGAAAAGGACTTAGACCGGAACAGGTTCAGGGATATGGCCTTGGCGTCATGAACGCAAGAGCGGCTTATTACGCAAAACAGAATCCAGAATTTGCTGATTTTCTGACAGAAGGCAGAGCCTTTGGCCCCCATGGACAGGATCTTGTCATTGCAAATAGCGTTGATCACTATGACGATGAAAGATCCAAAGCTTTGACAAAACTTGCCATCGAAGCCAACCTACGTATGCGTGAACTGGGCTTCAAACCATATGTAGCACCTGCTATTTCCTCAGCTGCTATTTCATTGCTGCTGACAATACGCGGAGAATGGCATTACAGCTCCAATTTCCTGAATGGTGTTTATATGGGCAGTAAAAACAGAACGACATTGGGCGTGGAAATTGAATCTTTGCCCTTGCCAGATGCATTATTCCAAAGAATCCAAAAAGCTTATGATGGACTGGAGATGATTCGATGAAGCAAATGTTGACTGTTGTGTATCCACAATGTGAAGATTCCAGAAGAACAAAACGACTGGAAAAGCTATTGGAAGAAATCTATGGTTTATATGATTGCACTGTCATTCGTCGACTGGAGGATTTTCATTCCTTGGAAGGAAAAAGACTGCTTTTTACTATTCCCTTGGGTGTTTCCGGCATCAATCTGGAATATTTCCGCTATTTGAAGCATATGCGTCTGCATCAAGATATGCTGAAAGGTTGTGTAGGTTCCATTTTGGTGGATGGAGAAAGTGAATTGTATACTAAGTCCGTTGCGCGAGAATTGATGTTTACAGCCAATGCCTGCGGCTGTGCTTTTCCTGGCAGAGGTATGGTGGAAGGCACAGGTTCCTTGCAGAATTTCAATATTCAGGCAATGCAGCAGGATTTGGACAATACGGGCGCATATCAGGCAGCGGCTAAGCGTTTGGTAGCACAGCTTATGGATTTTACACCAAATCCAAAGAAAGAAACCAATATTCTGGTACTTCATGCCAGCAATCACAAAACTTCCAATACTTCCATGCTTTGGGATATGATCAAAAAAGATCTGCATCATTGCAAAATTACGGAAATTTCTCTGCGTAACGGTACGGTACATGATTGCTCCGGATGTCCATTTAAAATGTGTATGCATTTCAGTGAAAAATCCAGCTGTTATTATGGCGGGGTCATTGTGGAGCAGGTGTATCCTGCCATTGAGGCATGTGACGCAGTTGTATTGCTTTGTCCAAATTATAATGATGCACTCAGTGCCAATTTGACTGCTTTTATCAATCGTTTGACAGCGTTATTCCGTAAAAATCAATTCTACGAAAAAAGCATTTTTGCACTGGTTGTATCAGGATACAGTGGCGGAAATATTGTTGCGGAACAGGTGATCAGTGCCATGAGCATGAACAAAACATTCCGGCTGCCTCCTTATTTTGCGATGCTGGAAACAGCCAATAATCCAGCAAGTATCTTGGAAGTAGAGGATATTCAGAAAAAAGCTTCTGCATTTGCTGAAAATATGATGAAAGCTTTGGTAAAAGAATCTTGAAAAATAGGCGGCCAACCTCTGTTTTGGCGGAGGTTGGCACTAAAGAAAAATGTATTTCATCAGAATAGCCCTGTATGATATGCAGGAAGACTTTTAAATAAAACAATAGATTTACCACTTGCAATGGAATTGGAATGCCTTGTCAAAAGAATAAAAAGGAATCCAAATGTTGGGACAGATTTTATTCGTTTTGCGAAAAGACATGGGAAATATGTGGTTTTTACTTGTCAACAGCTTTTGGCTATGATAATATGAAATCAGGTAGGTCGTCGTTCGCAGCGGCGGCTTTTCTTGATAAAGCGTGAACCTTTAGAAACAAGAGATATGGAGGAAGACAATGAACCGTGAAATGATTATTATTCTGGATTTTGGCGGTCAGTATAATCAGTTGATTGCCAGACGTGTCAGAGAACATCACGTTTACTGTGAAATCATGCCTTGGAATAAACCCATCGAGGAAATCAAGGCAAAAAATCCCAAAGGGATTATCTTTACAGGGGGCCCCAACAGCGTTTATGACGAAAAATCCCCTCATTGCGACCCTGCAATTTTCGAACTGGGCGTACCTGTGCTGGGCATCTGCTATGGCTGCCAGCTGATGGCTTATACACTGGGCGGTAAAGTAGGCAATGCCAATGAAAAGAGCGAATACGGCAAGACAGAAGTTACTTTCAATACAGAAAGCAAACTGATGAAAGGCATTGATGAAAAAGAAATCTGCTGGATGAGCCATACAGACTTCGTTACAGAACTGCCTGAAGGCTTCCGTATTATCGGTAAAACAGCAACATGTCCCGCAGCAGCTATCGAATGCCCTGAAAAAGGCTTCTATGGTGTACAGTTCCACCCTGAAGTAAACCATACACCCAAGGGTACCAACATGATCCATAACTTCCTGTATGAAGTTTGCGGATGCAGCGGCGACTGGACAATGACAAACTATATCGAAGACCAGATTCAGAAAATCAGAGAACAGGTTGGCGACGGCAAAGCACTGTGTGCACTGTCTGGCGGCGTTGACTCCAGTGTAGTAGCTGCTCTGGTTTCCAAAGCAATTGGCAAACAGCTGACATGCGTATTTGTTGACCATGGTCTGATGCGTAAAAATGAAGGGGACGAAGTTGAAGCAGCATTTGCGAACATGTTCGATTCTCATTTCGTAAGAGCAAATGCGCAGGAACGTTTCCTGAGCAAGCTGAAAGGCGTTACAGATCCCGAAACAAAGAGAAAAACCATTGGTGAAGAATTCATCCGTGTGTTTGAAGATGAAGCCAAGAAGATTGGTAAGGTAGATTTCCTGGTACAGGGTACAATTTATCCTGACGTAATCGAAAGCGGTCTGGGTGATTCTGCTGTCATCAAATCTCACCATAACGTAGGCGGTCTGCCTTCCGTTGTAGATTTTGAAGAACTGATCGAACCCCTGCGCCTGCTGTTCAAAGACGAAGTACGTCAGATGGGTCTGGAACTGGGTCTGCCTGAACATCTGGTATGGCGTCAGCCTTTCCCTGGCCCCGGTCTGGGTATCCGTGTTATCGGCGAAGTAACAGAAGATAAACTGGAAATCCTGAGAGAAGCAGATGCAATCTTCCGTGAAGAAATCGCAAAAGCAGGTCTGGACAGAAGCATCAACCAGTACTTTGCGGTAATTACCGATGTGCGCTCTGTTGGTGTTATGGGTGACTTCAGAACATATGACTATACTATCGCTCTGCGTGGTGTAACAACAACTGACTTTATGACAGCTGACTGGGCAAGAATCCCTTATGATGTATTGGATCGTATCTCTGTCAGAATCGTAAATGAAGTAAAACATGTAAATCGTATTGTGTACGATATCACTTCCAAACCACCCGCAACTATCGAGTGGGAATAAATCGAGTTGCTTAAAAAAGCCAGTGTTTATGCGGGTTTCAGCGATTTCG